>ENA-OXEC01000434-OXEC01000434.1-human-gut-metagenome-genome-assembly--contig:-NODE-434-length-17410-cov-30.1515_pt1 | contig 17410 bp, 23 predicted proteins | sample MGYA00249351_ERZ652235 | MGnify/ENA primary metagenome ERZ652235 (study PRJEB26925, sample SAMN05826906) | human gut metagenome | biome: ENVO:2100002; feature: ENVO:00000062; material: ENVO:00002003...
AGCTGCCCGGCGGGCACCTTGCCATCGGGCCCCAGCGTCGCCAGTCCCGAAAATGCCTCTCCGATCTCTTTAGCGGCCGTCTGCGCGGCGTTGACCTGCTCCATGAGGTAGTTGTAGCCGTGCTGCTCGCTCAAGCCCACCTCTGCCCCGGTGGGGGCCACGGTCTGTCCGCCGGTCCAGTCCTCCGGCAAGTCCGCCGGAAGCGGAGTTTTGATCGGATTTTCAGCCATTGCTTACCACTCCTTCCGCTACAGGGATAATGTGCTTCAAGACCACATTCGTGGTAACAGGGATATACACGGTGGAGGACGTGAGGATATTCCCCTCTGCATCCAGCAGTTCCAGGGCGGTGATCTCTGTGGCCTGGGACGGCATGATGGTATAGGTGACGGTCAGCTCCGACCCCTCCACGGTCTTGGTCAGTCCGGTAATCGCAACTGTTCCGTTGACCCGGGCGGAGGCCACATCGCCGCTGACGAAGTTCGCCACACCGGCCAAGAGGGCCTGCTGGATGGATGGCGTCTCAGGCATCTTAATCACTCCCTCCGGGCCGTCGGTTGCGAAGGGCAGCCGCCCCAGCTCCCACGCCCCCAGCCTGTAGTTATAAATTCTCTGCGCGGACGAAATTATCTCGGAGAGCAGCAGCCCCGTCCGCACAAACGGGGCGTTGACCCACACGATATGCGCCGGTTTGATACGGTTGATGGTGAAAGCCAGCTCAGTGGCGTAGTTCTGGTTTTGGGCCGCGCTTTCGATATAAAGTGTGTAGTTTGGGTAGTCTACCGTGACCTTCCACTCACCCGGCCCAATCAGCTCGTCCAGCTTTTGATAGAGGAATCCCAGGGTATAGGGCGGACGGGTAGAAATGCGGTTGAGCACGCGGGTCCTTCGGAACGCCAGGCTTTCCACCTGTGGATTTGGTACAATTCGGAATACCTGCTCCCACATGCCAACCGCCCTCTCGTCCATCGTCTGGAAAAAGAAATTGTCAGCCACACCCACGATTTCCTCCGCCAGGGCCTCAAACTGCTGCTGTTCGGTCAAGCAGATCTGCTGATAGTCCAGCACCTCCCGGTACCACGGGGGCAGCAGGGACAGCAGGCTGGTATCCAGCTCAATTGGATTCATTCAGCGTCACCGTCCCTATCACGGGCACCTGCTGGGTTTCGCCCGTCTCCGTCAAGAGGAGATCTGCCGTACCGCCGTTGAGCTGCACGTTGGTGGCGTTGACCACGCCGGCCACCCCTACGATAGCGGCGGTAACCCTGGCCACGTACACATCGGCAGCGTAGGACACGTTGTTGGAGGACACGTTGGCGTCCCACCCCTGCCGCACACTGCGCAGATATGTCTCAATGGCCTGCTCCACCGGTTCCTGCACCTGTCCGATGGCATGTCCGGCGGCCAGCAGGAGGGTGGCGGAGACATTCACCGCCAACTCTGTCGGGGCCACCGCCGTCACCTTTGCCCCGATAGGGGCCAAGCCCAGCCCCAGCCCCTGGTTGGGGGGCGGGTCGATGGCATTCTGCACCTTCTCCACCAGTGTGGATGAGGCAGGCAGGAAGTCCGCCCCCAGCACGGACAGCTTCACAGTGCCACCGCCGTTCCAGGTGGGGTATACCTGCACCCCGCCCACGCCGTCAATGGCGAGGACGTTCTGGCGGTAGTCGGCAATATTGCCGCCAAAGGGACGGTTATTGAGCGCCTCAATCAGCCGTTCCCGAAATGCGCTGTCGGTCTCCGTGTCGTCACCAGGCACCAGGATATCCGTAATCTGTGCACTGGTCAGCCCCGGGATGGCGGCGATCGGCAGGATGGGCCCGGTGTACTCGTTTCCGATGGCGCCGGGGGTCTCCGCGGCCAGCTGGTACTGGTTCCCCGTATCGGTTGCCGCCGTTACGGTAAAGTTGATTGAGCCCGCTCCGTTGATGGTGGAGAACCGGGCTCCAATGGGCACAGAGGTATTGAACACGCCCAGGCGTACCGCGGCGGAGGCCGGATATCGGGTCAGGCCGCCAATCACAGCCAACATATCCAGGGAATCCCCCACCGCTGTCTGCACGAAGGCCGCCCGCTGTACCTGATCCAGGCTGAGATAGAACCCCGCCAGGGTGTAGGCCGCCGGAGAGATGGCCGTCGGGATGGGGGCCGTGTCCCGCTTGTCATAAGTATCGGGCACCCGGTCCAGCATCTCCTGACGGAGGCTCGCATAGGTCTCTTGAGTAAAGTCAATCAAGTGATATCCACCTCCACACTGGTCTGCATCTCTCCATATACTGTGCTCACGGTGAGGGAGGCCCTCAACATATCCCCTTCCACGGCATACGTAAAGCCGGAGATCCCCCGCACCCGGTCGTCCATTTTCAGCGCCTCGGTGATACGCCGCTGAAGTTCCGAGGCCACATACCCCGGGTCCTGCCCGATGAGCCCATCCCACTGCATCCCGGAGTAGGGGGAATAAATCTGCCAGCGGAACCGCTCCACATTGAGAATGACCTCCACAGCCTGCCGGACAGAATACCAGCCGTCACATTCCCCCTGGATGCGGTTGGTTTCCTTGTTGATATACCACGTCCTGGAGGGCTGGGAGACGAAGGACACCCCGGCGGACAGGTCGATAGCGGATGTAGGCAAAGTCGGCATCAGGCTTCCTCCTCAAAAATCCGGGACAGGACGATGAACTTCTGCCCGTGCTGTACCCGCAGCAGGAGCACTCTGTCCCCCTCCTCCAGCCTGCGGTTCAGGATAATAAAACCGTCCTTGACAGGCAGCTTCTTCCCGTCCTCCCAGCACACAATGTCCTCCCCCTGCAGGGCGGCGTCCGCCCCCTCAGACACCAGAGCGTATTCCCCCAGGTAGGAGCCGTCCAGTCCCGTGGTGGTGGTGCCCGCCGAGTTGGCATGGGTGTGGGAGAGGGTCTGAATCCGGTGCCTGTGGGCCAGCACCGGGATTTTCTTCTCAATCACCGGCTCAGTGAGGCAGAGCTGCCTCCGTCTCAGGGGAGATGTGGCAGGGTTAATGGTAATCTCCAGCGGTTCTTCTCTGGTCACCGTGCCCACCCGCAGGTCTGTTGGCTGCCCGGCGGCGGTGTTCTCCTGCATCATCTGGTACAGAACATCTTTCAGATCCACGCACTCACCTCTTACACATGTTCCAGCCCCAGGGTCTCAAACTCCATTGTGTGGTCGTCATTTGCCCAGGTGTGGGTCACCTTCTCCAAAAGGACGTATTGGTCGAGATTGATATCCCCAAGACCCTGCACCTTCATGAGCACCATCTGTCCCGCCCGCAGGCCGGGCACCCCCAGGGAGGATACCTTCAGCGTCCGCATCCGGCGGTTATAGCACGACAAGGTGGCCCGGGCCTGGGCCTGTACCTGCGCGTCATTCATGGTGCCATCCACCGTCTGGTAGAGCTGGAGCATGCCCCACTGTCCAATTGTGGCGCTGTCCTCAGCTACGAACACATCCGCCCTGCCGGTCTCCTCGTTGGGCCGGGCCAGTTTGACGTGGTTGTAGGTCTGCTCGTCGATGTCGGTCTTGTAGGTGTAGTCGGTCAGCAGGGACATGTCGCCGATGACCACGTTGGAGACCATATCCCGGGGCTGCCGGAGGGCCAGTCCGTTTCCATCATCGAACAGCACATAGATGTTCCCGGTGTTGAGCAGGGTCTGTTGGATGGCCTCCCCCAGAATATCCAGGCAGCTCTCGTCCTCCTTATAGAAGTCCGGGATAGCGTACCCCGTATCCGCTACCTGCCCCACGTCAATCTGGAGGTCGGCGGCGATCTGCCGGAGCATATCCCCGGCGGTCTGCGCCTCAAAGTTATAGGATGCGTTGGCCTTCAGATAGCGGATGCGGTCGTAGCATGTGACCTGAATCTCCCCCCAGCGGTCCTTGCTCTTGGTGAATACCCAGCCGTAGAACTGGAGCTGGCCGTCCGCCGAGAACCGGACGATATCGCCCTCGGCGAAGCTCAGATCCCCGGCTTTCAGCACATTGAATTTCAGTGTGCCCGGCGAACCGGTGCGTTCCGTGCTCCAGGTAACCTCCGGCACGGAGTTGGATATCTCCCACATCTTCCCGCCGGACTTGTTGGCAATAATCAGCTCTGTCTTCACGCATCGTTCACCACCTGGAGGGCGTTTTTGTCTATCCAGCCCAGGGGATTCCCGGCTTCGTCTGTGATGTGGACGCTGGCGGGGCGGGTGGCGTCTACAATCCGTGACACCAATACCCTCCGTCCGGAGGCCGTGCCGTGGGGCTCATCCCCGTAGCTGGTGTAAAAATAGGAGCCGTTAGCAATGCACGCCGCACCGGCATAAAGCTGTCCTTGCGGGATTGTGCGGGAGGGTTCCGCTGTGACTTCCACCGGCATCCCCGCGGGCTGCCGGCCGCTCTGTGCAGAAAGAGACTGCGGGGTATAATCCCGATACTCGGTCAGAGTCAGATCGTAGTAAAAATCGCCGGTCTCCCCTCCGCGCTCCTCGGTGTTGAACTGGGTGACCAGCACTTCAAAGCCGGTGTCGCCAGTCATGAATGGCTCCCCGTTCTCATAGTACCGCACGGGGGTGTAGATGATGGGCGCCTTGTCGTTCATGGCGCTCTCAAAGAACTGGATGTAATATTCAGGCGGGTGGAAGGCGCCCCATTGATTGATTCCAGAGAACTCCCGCCCGGGGAAAAAGGAGGAAATGGTCACCTCCCGCAGCTTGGGTATGCGGGGGATCATGATGGGGCCGATGCCCAGCACGTTGTATTCGCTGTTGTCGTTGTCCCGGGCCACGGGCAGCTTTTCCGGGTTCACCGGCAGGCGGATGACCGTACCGTCCCGCGTGAAAAACAATCCGAAGTTATTGACGGACATACCGGCCTCCTCTTTTCTTATCCGCTTGCGGGCCGCGCCGTGCTGCGCGTGGAGCCGGAGGCGGTCTGCTCGATCAGAATGTCCCGGATGGCATTGGCGAGGCTCTGGCGGTCGGCGGCGGTCCGCCCGGTGTTGGCTCCGTTGACCGTGATCATCGGAGTCAGCGCCGTCAGGTTGACGTTGTTCACATACCGCCGCTCCGCCACGTCCACCAGGGATTTGATGTCCTCGTCGCTCATCTTGACCGACTTCTCGATGCTCCCTACGCTCCCGGCGATATCGCCCAACTGGCCGGAGAGCTCGTCGTAGGGCACGCCGGAAAGAGCCGCGCCAACGGCGTCGTTCCCATTTCCGCTGAACAGATTGGCTCCCCAGTTATAGCCCGTGTTCCAAGCGTCTCCATAGTTGAACCGGTAATCAATCGTCGGTGCATTCCTGTCCAATGTAATAGCGTTTTCGTTTTTGCCCCACTTGAGGACGGAGTCTTGCAGCGAAGTGAGGCCGGCGGTCCAATTTGTTCCGAAGATGGCGTCAATAATCTTCGTCACAACTTTGCCCAAATCTAGAAACCAGGAGATAATATTTCCGATTAAATTGGCGACTGCCCCGCCGAACGAATCAAACCCGCCGTTCGTAACATTCAGGACCCATTCGATGATTCCAAGAAAAGGCGTCACAAAGATAGACCATACAGCCTGAATGATTCCATTGAGCAATCCGATGACTGTATTTCCAATAGTCGCGGCTACTGTGAGCACTGCTCCGGCAATAATTCCAGTGGCCGACACACTAGTCCCGGCGAAGTGATTCACCGCCGCCGTCACTGCGTAAATGGCCCCGATCACCAGCGCAATGATGATAAGCGGCAGCCCCCAGGTGGTCGCCATGACCGTCCTAAGCATCTCCTGTGCGGTTGTCAAGGCCGTAGTCGCCGCCGTGCAAATGTTGGTCCAGTTGGCTGCCAGAAGGAACACGCCGAACGCAGCACCCAGGCCCAGGACAATGGGGCCCACTAGGTCGATATTATTTGCCAGCCAGGAGATTGCATCCAGCACCGGGTCAAGGGCCTGAATGGCGACGTTCTGGAACATCGTCCACACCTGCGCCCAGGTCATGGGCATCTGCTCAAACTGGGCGTTGGTCTCCTCCGCCGCCCCAAGCATGGCGTTCTTGACCACCTCCGCAGTGACCTTTCCCTCGCTGGCCAGCTCCCGCATCTCCCCGGTGGTGACGCCCATATACTCCGCGATGGTCTGGGCAATCATGGGGGTCTGCTCCAGCACCGAATTGAGCTCCTCGCCCCGCAGGGTGCCGGAGGCCAGGCCCTGGGTAAGCTGCACCAGCGCGGCCTGGGCAGACGCACCGGAGGCCCCGGAGATCGCCATCTGCTTTTGAATCTGCTCGGCGAAAGTCACCAGCTCGTCCGTTCCTGTAAATGCTTTCCCGGCTACCGTGCCGAGCTGGGAAACAAAGTCCGCCATATCGGCGTAGGCTCCACGGCTGCGCATGGCCGCCTGATAAATCTCCTCCTGGGCTGCGGCCGCCGCCTCGGCGCTGCCGGTCATGAGCCGCAACCGGGCGTTGATGCTGGTGAGCTGGTCGGAGGTGTTTACCAGCCAGCGGACGGACTGCATACCCAAGAAGGTGCCTGCGAGGTTGCGGATCGTACCAAGCAGGGATGTCCCCCGGCTGTTGGTCTGCGTCATCTTCCCCGCAAGTTCTTGCATCTGTACGGCTGTGGCCGCAGCGGCGGTTTCCACATTCATCGTGGAAGCCCGCACATCGTCCAGCATATTTGCCATCCTCTGCGCTACCTGTAAGCACTGGGTCATGGTGGACGTGAATTTATCCTCCAGAATCAGGGTTTCTCGAATTGCGGCCATGCTCTCACCTCTAATTCGCCCGGTCTTGGGCTTCCTTCTGGTCTCTCATGCTTTTCAGGGCGAACTCGGTCACCAGCTGTTTCTCCCTGGATGGGAGGGCGTCATACCGGGACGGGGCCCAGCCGAGGTTCACGAAGCAGTAATATGCCACCAGCATCTCCGTGTCCCAGCCGGCCCCGTCCATCAGTTTTTTACCTCATCCTCAATTCCGCCGAAGCCGGACAGCTCCGTAATCTCCTTGACCAGCCGGGCATACTCGCCGGACAGCAGCAATTTACCGGGCACCAGCAGCGGGTCCAGGACGCCGCACCCGTCGCACAGCTCCTTGCTGGAAAAGTCGGGTTCCACCGTGGCGGCCACCACCATGCGGCGGGTGAAATCCACACTGTCCAACTGCTCGATTGTCTGTCCGCCCTCCTTCCGGCGGCGGGTGGCCTGCCGGGTGATGGCGTCGTTCTCCTCCTGGGTCAGCGCCCGGATCTTGAAGGGCACGGGCTGGCCACTTTCGTCCTGAAAGCGGTTGGAGATGACAACCTCCTTCTCCTCCGAGGTAGTGACGGGATGCAGAAATGCGGAAAGCTTACTCATATCGGTTCCTCCTTAATTACCCAGTTGGGCCGGATCGTTGAACGCCTGGAGCCGTGCCACGCGGGTGTAGGCGAAGTTGAAGTCATAGTTCAGCATGGTCTCCTCACTGTTCAGAACGGAGAGGGGCACGGTGCCGGTCAGGTGGCATCCGTAATAGGCCATAACCTGGGAGCCCAGTGTCGCCGAAGCGGAATCGGAGTTGGTAATCTGAATATCAAACTCCGGCATAACGCCCGTCTGGATGTACTGGAGCACCATGTCCGTCCACAGGTTGGTGCCGTAGTAGATGTTGCCGGTACCCGTCAGCTTGGCCCCGTTGGGCTTGTCCTGGATGGTGCGGGTGCCAATGACCCGCATATCGCTGCTCTGGATTTCCGCATTGGTGGTGATGTTCCGCATACCGGCCACCACATAGTTCCGGCCCTCTTTGGTAACCACCACGGAGCCCTCCGCGCCGGTGACGGTGTCTTTTGCCAGCAGATAAGCCATATTCGCACCTCCCTCAATTCACGGTGATGGTGACGTAGATCTTCTCCACGCTGTCCACCGGCTGGATCGCCAGGTTGACCACAATGGCGTCAATGGCCTCGCCGGGCTCTACGGTCACGTCCTCGGCCTCAAAGTTCTGAATGCCGTTATTGGCCTGGATGTCCAGCAGATACCCCACGATGGCGCTCTTGAACATCATGCGGCCCTGCTCGTTGTTGTTGACCACGCCGATGTAGCCGTCAGAGAACTGCTGATAGATGTCGTTGGCGACGGTGTTCAGCAGCCGGATCACCCGGTTCTTGTGATAGGGCCCGGTGATATCGGTGGTATAGGTCACCAGAGAGTTGATATCCTGCTCCACCTTCACCACCCCGTCGTCGGCAAAGAGGACAAACTGGCCGGCAGTCAGGGCGTCGATGTACCCGGAATTGGTCAGCTTGGGGGACACGTCCACCGCGTTGGGATAGGCGGCGTAGGTCAGGGACTCGTTATACTGGGCCCCAGCCAGGGCCCCGCCGGCCCACCAGGTCACCTGCTTGGGGGTGAGTGCGGTGCCGTCGCTGAGCACAACGCCGCTCATGATGTTGACCACAAAGCGGTCGTCCGGGTTGGTGAGCCCCGCGGCCACCAGTTGGGTATAAGCCCCCTCCTCCTCAGCCAGGCGCTTCACAAAGGCCACCATCGCGTCCTGCACGGTGGTGTCGGCGCCGTCGTAAATGAGCACGTCGAATTTGTAGGGTTCGATGGCTGCCAGGAAGTCGGTGTAATCGGCGGAGGCGGGGGAACCATCGGCGCCACCGGAGAGCGCCTTTCCCACCGTGGCGGCCAGGGCTCCGGTACCACTCCAGGCCACCCAGTCGTTGGCGGATAGCTCCTCCACCGTCTTTGCGGTCTGCTGGTCCACAATCTCCCCGCCCACCACCGTGGACACGGCGAAAGCATCCTCCGGGTCAGTCAGCTCGGTAATGACGATGGAGATATCGTTGCCCCGAACCCCGGGATACTTTGCGGTGGCCGTCAGGGGCGAAACCTCTGCGCTTGCCTGCTTCTGCCCGGTGGCCCCCAGGCGGTAGAGCAGCAGCTTATTGGGGGCCGCCGTCCGGTTGGTGCCCTTGAAGATCTCGTTGAGGAACCGGTTCTTGGGATTGGTGATGTCATACCCGGTGTAGGGGGTCATATTGGCCCCGGCCTCGATCTCCTGCACCGTCTCCACCGGGCCCCAGCTCATGGCCTCCGCGATGGCTACCACGCCCCGGTCGCTGACCGTGAGCCCCAGCCCCCGGTCCGAGGTAAACCGGATGTATACGCCGGGCCGAATCTTGTTCTGGTTCGTCCAGGTGCCTCCTGCCATGTCAATCACGCTCCTTGTCTTTGAAGAATGCCTTGACCGCCCTCTCGGCCTCGGCGATGGTGTACTCACTCTTGCACAGGACTGCCCCGAGGAAGTCCTGCTGGTACTTGGCAAAGCGGGGGGCCCTCAAAAGAACCTCGCGCTTGAATTTTTTGGCGCTCAATTTTTGACCTCCTCGTCGTAGTCCATCGTCTGCATCTTGACATACTCCTCCGGGATGCTCACCCGCTCCAGAAGCTCGAAGCGATAGTGCAGGGCGTCCAGATCTACGCGCCATTCCCGTTCATGGGCCCGCAGCAGGATGGTTCCCGCCGTCTCCCCGTCGGAATAAGGAAATGTCTCCATCAGCAGATCCAGGGTCTCCCCCGCGCGCTGATACCGCTGTTGCAGATCGGGCAGGTTGTAATCCTCCAGATAGGTGAGGTCAAGCCCCAGCCTCCGCCTCCAGAGCCCGCCGGTCTCCAGGGTTGTATAGTTGTAACGGGTCTGGAGAAACATGCAGGGCGGAATACTGCCTTGCTGGTTGGGGTCTTCGTAGAAGGCCACACTTGGGAAGCAGGGGGCCAGGTAGTCCGCCAAGGATTTGGCGATGGTGGTTACAGTCAGGTTCATTCCATCAGCTCCTCCAATCCCTTCAACTCCTCCCGCAGTACCCGGCGGTACTCCTCCACCGCCTTGTCTACCATGAACAGGCCGGGGACATAGGCCGTCCGGGTACCTACCACGATACCGCCCGTTCCGTCTGGGTTAAATTCCAGCAGCCCGGAGCCCGGATTGATGACCAGCCCAGGCACAAAGTGGCGGTCCATCCGGTGCCCGTCGTTGACAAAGGAGGCGTACTGCTTGTCGTTGTTGAGCTCCGACACATAGCTGTCCCCCTGCCGTACCGGTCTGGGACGGCTGTCGGTCACCCAGTGCTGCTTCATCTCTCCGGTGCGGGTGTTGGTTCCGCGCAGACTGTTGACGGTGGGCGGCGTCTCCTCCACTGCCTTTTCCACGGCCCGTAGGGCAGCATTCATTCCGGCCCGCGCCAGAATACCCGGAATTTGCGTCTTAGCCTGTCTGAGCTGCCTTATGCGCTCCTCCAGGTTCATCTTCCACACCGCCTTTCACCCGCTCCTGCTGGAGCAGACGGATTTCCTGGTGGGCCAGTCCCGGCATGATAGCCCCGAAGGGCTCAAAAAAGTGGTTGGGGCCGGAGGCAAAGGCGCGTATGTCCGGGATGCTCTTGCCGAGAACCGCCCCCCGGTGAATGATGAGCTCGTCACCGGCCTGGATGTCCACTTCGTTGTCACACTGGAGCCAGTCCTTTTGGTCTGCTGATGCCGCGGCCTGGCTCATGCGGACCTCCGGCGCTTCCACCTGATAGAGGCGGCAAGGGATATTCCGGTACAGCTCTCTCCGCTCGTGGCGTGTCAAGCTCCCATCCTGTACCGGAACCACCCGCCAGATGTCCACGGTATCGGTGTACCAGTCGCGGAAATTCATAAGACATAACTCCCTCCCATGCCCACCAGCCTGGCCTTTGTGGCCAGAAGCTGCCCGTATTGGGTGGCGTTCAGGTCGCCCCAGTCCTCCGTCGCTTTCGTGAGGGCGTCTGTGTCATAAGTGACGCTGTCCTGCCCCAGCTTGGCCGAGGCCACCACCCCCACCAGCGCCCCGGTGGCCGCGGCCTGCCCGGGCGTCTCGCTGGAGGGCGCGTAGGTTTTCAGGTAGAGCGTGGCATAGTGGGCCGTATACAGCCCTGCGGCGTACCGCCAGCCGTCCAGCCACTTGTCCGGCTGGATGGCAGCATTGGCCTGCCGGATGAACTCATCCAGCATGGTCCTGGGCAGCAAGCTCTCCCCCAACCCGGTAAAGAACTGCGGGAAATCCTCCTGGAATTGCTCTGCCGTGTAATTCCCCGCGCTGTTGCCAAGGTTGGCCGCCGCGGCCCGCACACCGTAAAATTGCGGCTGGCCCCAGTAGAACATGGCTCCCGCCTCCTATTCCTCGGTGGTCTCCGCGCCCCGTCGGGTCTTTACCTTTTTCTCCGCCGCTTTCTGTCCCTCCCTGTCGGAAGTGCCGGAGGGCACAACTTTTCCATCTCTGACAAGGGCCCGGAAATAGTCCGTCTCAGCCGCCCAGCCGGGCACAGTCTCCATCATGCCAGCCCGCAGCCGGACGGAAGCAGAGCCGTCCGGGGCGGGAATGACAATGTTCCGTTTGCTCAGTACAAACATGCGCGCCCTCCTCAGATGCCGTCCACGTACAGGATAGAGGTGGGGTAGAAGATCTGCACCTCGGAGAGGTTGGCCATGTAGGCGGTGTCGTAGCACACATTGGCCACGTTAGGGGCGGACATAATGCGGCTCATGGGCACCAGCTCGTCCATCTTGACGAAGCGCTCGTGGTTCACATAGACCACCATCCGGTCCTTGTCCCCGGTACCCGCGCCCTTGCACCACCGGGTGGCCCCGATGAAGAGGGAGCCGCCGTTCTTGGCCGCCGCGTTGTTCTTCAGCAGGAAGTCATAGATGGTCTCGGTGGCCAGGTCGGTAACCATAGTGGTGAGGATGTAGTTGTACTGCTCATAGGGAATGAGGATGTGGTTGGGCACAGCAGTCTCGTCGTACTCGTTTGCGGCCCACACAGAGGTAATGGCGTCGTTCACGTCCTTGAGGATTTCCTGGGGGGTCTTGGTGGCCCAGGCGGCGGTGCCCTTTGCGCCGTTGACGGCGGTGGTCTCGGTGGCGTCTGGGTTGTTGACCAAGCCGGTGGTCCCGTAGTCCCCGATACCCACATAACCATTGGCGTCCATGTGCTTGTCGTAGGCCATTCTCACGCCGTCCTGGAGCAGGTTGTCCAGGCTGCGGCCGATGTAGTTGGCCCGCTGCATATCCTGGAACATCACCCGCAGGGCGGCGGCGAACACGTGGGCCTTGTATACCCCCTTGTCCACACTGGCCTGCACCACGGGAATGCCGTTGGCGCCGCCGGCCGTCACGGGGCTGTTGACCGCGCCGCCGGTGATACCATAGGCCACGCTCATGGCGGACACGTAGTCCACCCAGCCGCCGCCGGTCTGGATTACGATGTCCCTGGGATAGGTAAAGCTGGTCAGTGGCTTGCGGATCAGGGGGTCGCGCTTCTCCAGCTCACTCACTAGAAAGGCGCCCCCAGAGGCGATGCCGTCGGCGTCCATGACGGGCACGCCGCCCACGGGGGCGGGACCGGCCGCCTTGGGGGTAAACACCCCCGCATTGTAGGTTCCTACATTCTGAAAGCTCATTCTATGTCCCTCCTATCAGGCGTTGTTCATGGTCAGGATACGCAGCTCCGCGACACCGTTGGCATCGGCGGGCCCTGCCCACTGGCAATTGGTGAGCTGCACCACCTTGCCGCTGTCGTCCTCTGCCTCAAAGCCTCCCACAGCGGCGGTGGAAAAGCTGCCGTTAGCGGTGATGCGGACATAGACCGCGCCGCCCAGAGCGGGAGTGCCACGCTGGCACTTCACATTGATGGCCCCGCGCTGGAAGACGCTCACCGGCTCGCCAGGGGCATACTGGCCCTGACTCTGGTCTAGATAGGTGAGCGCGCTCTTGATCTCAGCTCCAGCCACGCCCACAAACTGGGCCGCGGTTGCGGCTGCTCCCATGGGGACTACCTCTGCTCCGTCGTATTTCAGCGGCGTGCCGAAGGGAATGGGCGCGCCGCCTCCGGCGGGGCGCGTGTTTACAATCATGTCAGGCTGCCGGGCGTAACAGCCCGCAAACCCGTGGGGCATTTCCTTGCCGATCACCTGGGGGTTGAGTCCCATAATATTCACTCCTTACGATGTAGCCAGCATCCCCGCGGTGCGGAGCGCGGCCAATAGGTTGTTGAAATCCTGCTGCGTGGGGGCTGCGCTCAGGTCCGCAATGGCGGCCATCTGCTTCACGCCTCCGAGGGTGGCTGCGGCGGCAGCGGGCAGTGTATACGACGGCCCGGCCGGCCCCTGGTCACCCTTTGGCCCTTTGGGGCCTTCCGGTCCTGCGGGCCCCTGCGGCCCAGTTTCCCCTTGCGGTCCCGGTTCCCCCTGTGGGCCGGGGTCCCCTTTGGGGCCCTGAGGCCCCGCAGTGCCCTGCGCTACGGGCACTGGCCCCACATAGGCAATGCGCAGCTCGGCCACGCCATTCCCGTCCGCCGGGCCGCCCCACTGGGCGTTGACCAGCGCCACAGTGTTTTCCCCGTCCGCCTCCGCCTCGAAGTCGCCCGGCTGATAGCCTCCGCTGGCAGTTACCCGGACATAGACTGTTCCATCCACCGCCGGAGCGCCCTTCCGGCACCTTACGTTGATGCACCCTCGCTGGAATACGGAGACTGGTTCTCCCGGGCCGTACCGCCCCTCATTCTGGCTGTAAAACTCGGACGCGGACTTGACCTCCCGGCCGGCCACGCCGATGAACTGGTTTCCGGTGTTTCCAGCCCCCATGGGGATCACCTCGCCCTTCTGCCCCCGTACCAGGGGCATCCCGAAGGGTATGTCCTCCGCTCCGCCCAAAGGGGCGGTGGTGACGATCATATCCGGCTGTCTGGCATAGCTGCCGGAAAAGCCATGGGACATATCCCGGCCAATGGTCTGAGGACGAAGGGGCATCATTCCCCCTCCTTCCCCGCCTTGTGGGGATTACGGGCTGCATAGGCGGCCTGCGCCTCGGCGCAGGCAGTCTCATAGCTGGTGCGCCTGGCCGTGTCGGCGGCCTTCTGTGCGCTGCCCCGGGCGGCCTGAACAATCTTGCTCATCACATCGGGACCCTGGATGGTGGAGAGCAGCGCATCCACCACGCGGGCGCGCTCGGCCCGGTTCTGGATGGCCGCCACAGCGGGGCGCACCTTCTTGAGCAGGGCCACAGCCGCATCCCGTGTACCGGGCTCCATCAACTGGTCCGCCATTTCTTCGGCGGGGATAGTGACCGCCTTCTCCTTCGCCACCGTCTCCTCTCCGGCCAGCTTCTCAATCAGGTCGTCCAGGTCCTCTTCATCGTGGAGGGGGCGCTCTCCCCGGCCTCCCCGGGCCTTCGCCTCCAGCATCTCCAGAATGCGGTCCAGCTTGCTCCCGATGTCGTCGCCCTTGGGGGCGCGCTCCACCATCTCGTCAGAAGCCTGGGCTGCATCACCAGCGGGTTCCGCCTCCGGCGCCTTTGCGGCGGGTTCGGCGTCCAGCGCAGTGGCAACCGTACTCACATCGCGGGTCAACTGCTCCAGCTCCTCCGGTGCAGCGTCATTTGCCGCCAGGCCGAAGAACCGGTAGAGCGCCTCTTTGGTCTCTTTTTTCATTCGTTTCAGTCCTTTCTCCGCCTTTCCGGCGGCGTGGTCTTTTATTGCAACACTGTGGCCCGCCCTGCCTCTCGGCACAACCGCCACGTGATTGCCCACCAGGTTTGTCTGCCGGTATCCGTCCAGGTATGGTTCAAACCTGCAATAATAGCCGCAGGAGACCTCCCTCAGCACGCCGCTTTCCACGTCGGAAGCCAGTCCGGGGTCCTTGATAATCAGGTCGGCCACGGTGTTGTCCCCATCCCGGCGCACATGCTCCAGGTGCCCCTTGGAGTAGGAAGCCTGGTTCTCCGCAGCCAGCATCTCCGCCGGGTGCCCCCTGGTGATGTCCTTTCCCTCCAGGCTGGCCAGCGCCGCCGGAGAGAACACGTCCTCCTCCAGGCGGTAGACGGTCACTGGCCGCTCCGGTTCTCCTTCCAGCCCCAGTTCTCCCGCCGTATACATCTGCGTGCCGGTCCGGTTGATCGGCACATCGTAGCAGATCAGGTATCCCTCCGGCGTCTTGACCAGGTGCTCCGAGATATGGGAGCCATAGTACGCAACCGCCATCAGTCCACCCCCGGCACCATTGCGGCATAGTCCGCGTCCCGGCCGGTCTGCCGGGAGATCAGGGAGGAAATCAGCGCCATATGGTCGGTCTCGTCCTTGTTGATCTCCAGCAGCACCCCCAGATCCTCCCGCGGTGCCAGGGCCATACAGGCCAGATACAGCCGCGTGGCCTCGATCTCCTCGGCCAGCGCCCTTTGCAGCAGTTCCAGATAGGTCATGCCGTCACCTCACTTTGCAAATAAAAAAGGAGCCGGCAGGATTTCTCCTGTCAGCTCCATTCAGCTCTTCCCGCCCACCATTCAGGGCGTGGGAACAATATTCAGTTTCTTGCGGGATACCGTCTGTACCTTGATGGTTCCATCCTTGTCCAGCAGCAGCTCCACCCGCAGTCCACGCTTGAGCGCGGCCTCAATGGCCCGTATCACTTGCTCTGTCATTTTCCTTCACTCCAAAATTCCCTGTTCCCTTAGCTGCCGCATGGATTCTTGATACTCCCGCTCCAGCTCCTCCTTAGTAGCCTTCCTTAAGATATCCGCCTCTGTGACATCAATGTTATCCCAGTCTTTTGGAGAATGCCCGATATCCACAAGGTAAAAATCCGGCTCAAATACCTCCACAATTGTGCCGATTTGGCCATCTCTAAGCAAAACAGATTCATATTGCTGATACTTTGCCATTAAAATTCCTCCATGTGGGCCGTTGTCAACCAGGTCGAGCCATCCGGTTTGACAATCCAGCCTAGAAGCACATTCGCAGGTTTGTTGTTTACTCCTTGAAGGATGACAAGCTGAGAATATAATTTCCCATAAATGCTTGAACTTCGATATGTAACAGGATACATTTTTGCCGCTTCTAATATTTCATCGCGCATAATCTGCCAGTTTTCTACATTATACCCTAAATGCGATGAAAATGCACGCCCTTTTGCCAAACCTTTTGGGTTTTCCGGGTTAAAAAAATACCCTGTAAATTTGGCGTCTGCGGCGCTGGCTTTGTCTGCTCCGGGAAGTGCCCGCTCTGGATGCTCTAAAAGCTCGGCCCTCCTGCGGTAATCCAATCGCCACAGACGGTACCGCTCTCCGTCCTCCCGCTTCTGATGCAGGAAGGTCTCAAATCTCCCGGGCACCCGGTCCCCCAGCGTCACCCGGTAGCGCTCCCACTGGCGGTAATCCGCCAGCCATTGGGCCCGGGCCCGCTCTTTTTTGCGGTAAGCCGCAATCTGGCTCTCCGACCTCGGGTCTCGGCTGAACGGGTTCTTGCTGGGGTTGGAGAAATCCTTTATTTTTTGGATCTCCTCATCTGTCCGGCCCGCCGCCGTCCAGGGCAGCAACACATGGAGGCAGTTGGGGTGTATGTTCAGCCAGGTGTTTGCCAGTGTGTCCGGCCCCGCCGGGTCTACCTTCCCGAACGCCGCCGCCAGGGGCGGGAAGTCCGGGTCTGTGCCGCTACGGGAGTATACCCGGCCCTCGTAGGGCGCGCACAGCGCACAGGTGGTGCCGTGGCTGGATATCATGTATAGGTCGTGCTCCGGGTCCGCGGTGAGCACCGCCAGCACCTCCGCCTGCCGGGAGGTGGTGCGGGAGACCATCGTGCAGTAAGTATGCAGGCTCCAGTCCCGGCCCGCCTTGTCAGTAAAGGCCCGGACGCCCTCCCGCCGGAGCGCCTGCACAAAGGCGGGCACTGAGGCGTTCACGCCGCGTCCTGCGGCCTGCTGCGCCGCCACCTGTTCCAGCCCCACCCGGCGGTATACATCCGGCTCCACACGGCCAATCAGGGCGGATTGCAGGGTAGCCATCACAGTCATGGAGGCGTCGGTAATCTCCCCCATCAAGTTTGCCGCCAGCCGGTCCACAATGGCATGCTGCTCACCCGTGAGCACGGCCGCGTTGGCGTAGCCTGCGGCGTGCTTGGCCGCCGTCTCCGGCACCTCCAGGGCCTTCCGGGCCTCTGGCACCCGGACATAGAACTGCTTTTCAATCATCTTTGGGACGTATTCCCAGCAGTCTGATTCCATCTGCCGGAGGATGGCCTGCACCCGCTCCAGGGCGGCCACAGCGTGGTAATCCACCAGGCCCTGGGAGCGAAGCCGCCCAATCTCGTTGATGATGGCGGTCTCCGCTCTTAGATAGATGGAGACGAGCGTTTCCAGCTCTTTCTCATTCGGCGCCCGATTCAGCGTTGGCATAGAGTATCACCAGAACTTAGAAAGGACTGTTCCCGCAATCTCACCAGCCGGCCCAAGAAATTCCGTCACTCGCTTCATGGTGGAGTTTTCTTCCAGGTATTCAATGCCCGCAGGAGTGATTTTTAGGCCGCTGGTTTCCTTGAACTGAACAGGGCTCCCAATTCTCCGGACTTCTGCAATCCCCTCGATGTATCCATCTGC
>ENA-OXEC01000440-OXEC01000440.1-human-gut-metagenome-genome-assembly--contig:-NODE-440-length-17044-cov-43.1981_pt1 | contig 17044 bp, 11 predicted proteins | sample MGYA00249351_ERZ652235 | MGnify/ENA primary metagenome ERZ652235 (study PRJEB26925, sample SAMN05826906) | human gut metagenome | biome: ENVO:2100002; feature: ENVO:00000062; material: ENVO:00002003...
ACGCAATGAAGAGCAATGCCGGGATTTCCACCTGTGCGTTTTCAATCTCCCACGAACACGACACCGTGAGCTTGTCGTCCCGGCGCAACTGCTCCACGGCAATGAAATCTTTCAGGAATTGCACGTCCTCGCCGAGCATTACGCTTTGCCTGTCCCCGCTATACAGCTGATAACGCAATATCTCGGAATACCTTATCAGCAGTTCCGACGCCTGTTCCACATCGGTCTGCATCAGCACGTGTAGGTCGTTCAGCACGTTGAACATGAAGTGAGGCGTCATTTGATGCCTGAGCGTGCACAACCGATATTCGGCAAGCCGCTGCTGCGACCTGACATATTCCAAAAAGAAACGCAGTCCACAAATGGCGATATTGATGATAACACCCGCCGAAACAGGTACGAAAAAGGCGTAAGGTTGCGTTGCTGACAAGTTGAAACAGCCTGACACGAGAAACACTCCCGCCTTTTCCAAACCGGAAAACAGTTCGATGCAGCTCACGAAGACAAGTCCCACAACCAGCGATAACGCGACAAACTGCCCGGCAAACCGCCCTGCTTCTTTCTGTTTCATGGCTCGCAGCAGCAAAGGTCCGCTCAGGTAGTTGGCAACAGGGCATATCGTAATGATCAGAAGTGCAGCAAACAGCACCGATTCGAGTGCCGACGCCGTTTGCGGCATCACCTGAAGCCAGAAAATAAAAAACATCAATATCCAAAATGGGATAATAATGTATCGGTCTTTTTTTATCAAGTCGATATTCATACTGCAAAGTTAACGGATTAAATGAAAATATATTATTATTCGTCAAAAGTAAAGCTGTGATTCGTCAAAGAGATTTTGGCAAATGGCGGTCGGACATATAACTTTGTGGCAGATTATTATTATTCATTCATAAATACCAAGATGAAAAAAATATTGCTTTTAGAATTAATGATGGCTGCCTGCACGGGCTTAAATGCCCAAATCATGTTCAAAACCGAATATTTCGGAGAATCGGATTATCGAATGACAGAAGGCGATACGGACAGGAAAGTGGGAAACAGCAAAGGTTCGGCGGTTGTTTATCAGGGCGGTGTCAATATTCCGCTGTCGATGAAACTCGATGAAAACAAACGCCCTACCATGTGGGCACTCAGTGTGGGAGGAGCATATGTAAGGCTCGATAATAAAGGTTTCACGGAGCCTTTGGTCATCGACGAGATAATGAACCTCGGCCTGAGCCTGAATCATTTAAGGCCTTTGAATGACAGATGGTCGATGATGGCCACCGTTGGCGGCGGTATTTATATGCCGAGTACCAGGCTCTCTAAAATCAGATTTAAGAACGTCTTGGGCAGTGTGGGGGTGGTTTTCATCTATCATCTGAAACCGAACCTCGAATTGGGCGGCGGTATTGCTCTGAATAACTCTTTCGGCTATCCGATGCTGTTCCCCGCCTTTTATTTTAATTGGGCGACGGCAGGAAAATATACCGTAAAAATCTCGATGATGGACGGCGTGGAAATGTCGGCGGGATATAATGCGAACAGACATTTAAGTCTGAACCTCGTAGCGGAATTGAAGGGACAAATGGCGCTGATGGAGCAGGACGGAAAAGATAAAATCTTCTCTCACCAATACATTATCGCCGGCTTCCGCCCCGAAATAAAGCTCGGCAAACGCATCTCTATTCCCATCACAGCCGGCATTCATGCCATGCGCCCCGCGGAAATCACTGACAGGAGCTTGAAGAGTATGTTCCAAGACAGGTCATACTATTTCCAGATATCGCCTTATGCTTCTGCCGGTTTGAATATTGATTTTTAGCCGATGATAAGAGGTTGCCTTTCTATGCAATTATATCTGTGTGCTAGCGATTGAAGCGTGTCCCATCATCTTGGCGATACTCTCAATAGGAATTCCCGCACTCAAAGCAAGCGTACCGAATGTATGGCGTGCCATGTGCCAGCTGATGTGTTTATTGATTCCTGCACGCTTTACCCACCGTTTTACTGATTTGCAACAGCTCTCATAAGTGGGTAAGTTGAAAATGGATGAATCTAAGTTTTCTGGATCTTCTCCTATCAATGAAAGCAAACCATCGTTCAAAGGGATAACCACACCGCTATTGGCAGAATGTCCTTTGGTTTTATTCTGCTCAAACTTCAAAAGATGGTTGGTATAGTCGATATTCTTATAGGTTAAGTCTTTCACATCGCAGAAACACAGACCACAATACAGGCGCAAAGGATAAATGCTCGTCACACATTTCAAACCGAGTAAAATCATTGACTCGTTTATTTTCAGGTGTTTTCTTATTTTGCAAAGATACTAAAAAGTCTTGAATATCAAAGTGTACTTATCTAACAAAAAACAGGCAAAAATGGGCTAATTTGGTAAAAATGAGAAAAACTCAAATTACTGATTATCAGCATTATATATTCTTTTCGTTTCTCTTGTTTTCACTATCTTGTACCGGGTCTGGGTACCAAGTAAAAAGCTAAGTAGTTTGTTTCCAAACACTTAGCTTTTTTCTTATTTCATAAATGTTCCCAAATTGCCTGGGAACAGTCTCCCGTCTGCCCATCTTGCAATGCTTCCCTCTGGCAACCCTGCATACGGCTATCGGCTTGGAATCTACGAAGAATTGAGTTTCACCACCGTCCATTTGGGCAGCGATTCTCTTTCGTATGTCTTCGCATAATCCTGCGGTATTCTTTCTACGGTCGTTGAATTGCCTGCGAGATATGAGGTTAGGTATTTTGTCTTTGTACTCCTGAAGCTTATAATCAAAAAGCCATTTTTCACTATCAATGCTCTCTGATTCCGCTGTCAAGGACAAGGCAACGACCTCCAAATCTGAAAATTTTGGCATGGGACCACGACGGGGTATATTTCCCTGCTTATTGACAAGGTTGTGAGAGAATTGCTTGCATATCTCAAGGATTTTGACGAATTTTGTGTATAAGTTGCATATACGAGGATTTGTACTTAATGGTTTTGACTTCAATAAGTTACTAAAAATCAACGATATGTGCAACTTTTTATATATCATTATAGCTACATTTTAATTCCGCCAACGGGTCTTAATTATTATATTCCTAATCGGATTGATTAAAATCCAAAACACTTAGAGCGATGGTCTGTAAGCCGTCCTCTGCGAGTTGTCCTGCCTATATTCATCCTTGTTCTGCTCGGACGGCGTATTCGTCTCCTTTTGCTCGGCAGAATCAGGTGCGGGCGGAGCCAAATCCAACTGTATCTTCCTATCCAAGGCAGCCAATTCGGATTTGAGCCCTTTGAGTTCGTCCTCCTTCTTCCACTCCTTCGACACGATGGGCTGCATCTGTGCCACTTTTTCCTCCTGCTCTTCAATGCGCGTACAATATTGCGCAATCGTCTGCGGAATATGCTCCAACGCGCGTAAAAAGTTCCTTGCCGCCGCTTCCTTATCCGCCTTGGCTATCTGCCCGTGATTGTGCGTGTACTTGTAGTTGCCCTTGATGGAAAAGCGGTTCTGTGTCAGCTCCAACCCCTCGCTCAATACCCGCTCCGTAGTCACGCTCACCTCAAAGCCGTAGAGTTCGCCGATACGCTGCGGCGCACCACCCGTGTTTATATTCTTGTCGATGTCCTGCAACTTTGCACCGAGGGCTTTCTCATCCCGTGAGGGAAAACCGTCGAGCACGAGGGCATTGAGATAGTTGCCGTCCTTGTCTTTCGCTGCCGCCGCCTCGAACTTCTTCCAGTCCTCCGACATCTTTTCCTTTGCCGCCCTGTCGAAAGCCAGCTGGTTGGTCATTTCCAAAAGCCTGTTCTGGGTTTCGTGCTTGGCGCGGTTGAACGACTTGCGTTCGCTCTCCAAAGCGGCGACCTTCTTCTCCAACCGTGCCTTGTCGAGCAGGTCGGTGTTGCCCGAAAGAATGGCCATGTACTCCGAAAAGTTCATGCCCGACTTCTCGTCCATGCTCCCCTCGTCGATGGTACGAGCTCCCATCGCCCCGCTTTTGAGCTGCGAGATAAAGGTCTGCTTGCAATGCAGCAGATTGAACTTATAGCTGTCAAGCGACTTTTCCACTGCATAGATAATCACATCGACCTTATTGTCGGCATAGAGCCGCGCTATCTCATTGCCCTTTCTCACCGCCCGTCCGTCGCGCTGGGCAAGGTCGGACGGACGCCACGGCGTATCGAGATGATGCACCGCCACGGCACGCTGCTGGGCGTTCACACCCGTGCCGAGCATGGACGTCGAACCGAAGAGCACGCGCACCCGCCCATCATTCATAGCCTCGATGACCGCTTTCTTGCTCTTTTCGTTCTTGAACTCCTGTATAAAACGTATCTCATGGGCAGGGATGCCGTAGTCCTCCACGAGCTTGCGCTTGATTTCGCTGTAAACGCTCCATTGCCCGGGCTGATAGGTGCCCAAATCAGAGAAAACGAACTGCGTTCCCTTCTGTGCATCGTATCTTTGGTAATACTCGGCAATCATCCGGGCGCAGTGGGACGCCTTGTTGTCGGGATGGTCGCCATAGGCGGGATCGATCATGCGCATATCGAGCGCCATTTTTCTGGCGTAGTCTGTTGCGATGAGCATCTTTGCCTTCTCTTCCGTTTCCGATAGCCTTTCGCGTCCCAGTATCGTGGCATCGCCCGACTTGGCAAATTCCATGAGTTTCCCAATGAAAACCTCTTGGTCGGGCGTAGGCGGGATGTTGTGCAGTATCTCGTGCTTGTCGGGACGGACAACGCCCACGTCCTCCGCCGTGCGGTAATCGGTGATTTCATTGTAAAACGCCGCAAGCTCCGGCACCTTGATGAAATACCGAAAACGCTCTTTCTGAATGATGTTGTTCGTCACGGAGAACTCGAAGTCGGTGGTCTTCTTGGCGAAGATGGCCGCCCACGCGTCGAAGCATCGGATGTCCTGCCGTTCGAGCTCCTTGGGACGCAGGTACTTGAAGAGCAGGTAGAGTTCTGTGAGCGAGTTGGAGATGGTCGTACCCGAAAGGAACGTCGCCCCCAAGTCCTTGCCCGACCGCTCCTGTATCGTGCGGATGGCAAAGAGTAGGTTGAGCGCCTTTTGACTGCCCTCGCTGTTGCCCAGTCCCGCCACGCGGTCATGTCGGGTGTTGAACATCAGGTTCTTGAACTGATGGCTCTCGTCGACGAAGATGTGGTCGATGCCCATCTGTGCGAAGTCCGCCACATCATCCTTGCGGCTGTTGATTTCATGCGCTATCTTTTCGAGCTTCGCTAGCAGGTTATGCTTGCGCTTTTCCAGACCTTTGAGCATGGAAACGGAAATATTCCGTCCCTGCCCCCGCAACACATCGAGGTTTTCCTCCACCGTATCCAATTCTTCTTGCAGGATGTTCTGCCGTATCTCCACCGACTGCGGTATCTTGCCGAACTGGTCGTGGCTCATGATGATGCAGTCGTAGTCGTTGTTGCGGATGTTGTTGAAAAAGCGCACGCGGTTCTGCGTGGAAAAGTCCTTTTCGGAGGCATAGAGGATGCGGGCATTGGGATAGGCTGTCCGGTACGTTGCGGCTATCTCCGCCACATTTGCCTTCAGCCCGATAATCATCGGCTTGTGGGCGAGCGAGAGGCGTTTCATCTCATGGGCGGCGATGCACATGATGAGCGTTTTTCCTGTTCCAACCTCGTGGTCGGCGATGCCGCCTCCATTCTGCTTGAGCATCCAGATGCAGTCTTTCTGACTGGGATAGACGGCGGAAATGCCGTACTTGCCGCCGAGCGCCTTGAGGTCGAGGTCGGGGAAAGTCTGGTGCGAGCCGTCGTACTTCGGCCGTACAAAACAGTTGAACTTGCGGTTGTAGAGGTCGGTGAGCCTGTCCTTGAACTCCTTCGACTGCGCTTCCAGCCATTCGGTAAAACCGTTTCTTATCTCGTCGATCTTGGCATTGGCCAGCTGTATCTTCTCGGCATCGCGCACCTTGATGTCGTTGCCGTTCTCGTCCTTGCCGACACACTTCATCATGTTGGGTACGGTGTTGTGCAGGGCATGCTTTAAGAGCGACATGCCGTCGTAGCTGCGGTAGTAGCCCTTGACACAGAATTCTTCGTAGATTTTCACGTTCGTGCGGGTATTGCTTACCGAGAACTCATCGAGCGAGGGCGAGTAGGCGATCTTGACTTCCGTCTCATACAGGTGGGACATGTAGGCGGCAAACACGCCCGTGGGTATCCACCGTTCCCCGAAGTTGAAGTCGAGGTCGGCAAAGGGTATCTGTTCGGGGACGGCCTCTTCCAATGCGGCAAGGGCTTCGTCCACACGGCTGTCCGCTTCCGTGTGTACCTGCTGCCACTGCCGGATATCCTCTATCTTGGCAATGACATTACCCGCCACAAAGCGATCCTTGATTTCATAGCCGCCGACGAGCGGATTGAAGAAGACACGCCCTTTGAGTGCCGTGAGCAGTTCCTCCTCGCTACTGCCCGTCAGCTCCTGCATATAGCCGAGTTCCACACTGCCGTAGCGGTTGAGTGAAAGGGAGAGGGCTTCCTCCGGCGTGTCGGTATGCTCCGTCTGCTGCACGGAGAACGACACGGGATGTATAAAGATGTCCGACTTGACAAGTCGCCCCTTTTCCTCGCGCTCGATGGCAAGGAGGTTTCGGCCGCCTGCATCCATGAGCACCAGCCCCACGTTCTGTGGGGCGTTGAGGACACCGTAACGCATGACGAACTCGTCGTAGTAAGTGTTCAGGTTCGAGCGAAGCGTGGCATTTTCTTCCTGCCGTTCGGCTTCGTAGGCATACAGCTTTTCGTAGGTGTCGCGGACGTGGATATAGGCCTGCGCCTTTTCTTTGAGCAGAAGAGGTAGATCGAGCGGAGAGAAGACTGCACCGTAGGACGTGAGGTTTTTGAGCACGCCGACCTGATTGCCATAGTCCAAGGAATACTCCTCCACAAGTGTACCCTCCTTGTAATGGGGTTGCAGCTTTTGTGTCAGCACACGGGGCACGAGCATTTCTTCTTTTGAAGGTGTCAAAGTAGAAGTGTCCTCCGCACGCTCCCTTGATGCAATGGCATCCTTATCCGCCTGCACTTCCTGCCTGCCTACCTGTAAGGCTTTTGCCCGCTGTTCGGGTGTCATGTCCATCATCACCTCATAAAAGCCGTTGATGGGCGGATTGGTCTCCCAGTCCAACTCGGCATAGAGGTCGTTTGCTTCCGACTTTTTTGGTGCGGCATCGAACAGGCTTCTTTCCTTGGGTTTGCTTTTTGCGGTTTTCTCTTTTGCCTTTGGCTTTGTCTTCGTTTTCTCTGCCTTCTCCCTTTTCTGTTTCTTGCCCGTTGTGGTCTGCTTTTTCTCCGCTACGGTAAACTCCCAAAGGTCGAACAAGGTCAGCATGGGGCTGGGGGAACCTGCCTGCTGTGATTGACTTTCTCTGACGGTTTCAGAAGAAGCCTTCTCTTTTTCACTGGTTTGTGTTTGAACGGGAGAAACAGAAGTCTTCTGTACAGAAGCCCCCTGCAAAGATATATTCTGCGTCTTCTCTTCAATCTTCACTTCCTGCCCATATCGCTGCAAGTCCAATCGCATTTGGATATCCTGCGACAGTATTCCGCGCAGGTCACGGGCGATACCCTCCACGCCGCCCTCGTGCAGGTAGACCATCGCAGGTTTTCCGTAAAGGTCGGTGGAGCGCTTTTCTTCTGTATGTACGATGCGGTCGGGATTGCGGAGGAAATACGCATTCGTCGGTATGTTGTTCAGGTTGTCTTTTACAGACTCAACCAGCAGTTTTTCATCTTCCGAGAGTTCTCTCTTGTCCGCATGCTTTTGCAGGACGAGTAGGTCGCAGCCCGCCTCCGTTCCTGCATTCTCAGTAAAAAGGTTGTTGGGCATGCGCACGGCGGAGAGCAGGTCGGCTTGGCTCAGCATCAACCGGCGTACGGCACTGTTACTGTCCGCATTCAGCACGCCCTGCGGAATGATGAGCGCGACGATGCCGCCGTCTCTTACCGTGTCGAGCGTTTTCAGGCAGAAGTAATTGTGTATCTTCTTGGCTGCAGTCCTATGCTCCGCCGAGCCTTTCTCGAACTGCGCATCGAACACGGCAACATCGCCGAAGGGAACGTTTGAGACAGCCACATCGAAGTATTCCTCGAAAGGTTTCTCTATCCGCTCAAGACCTTCGATACGCACCCGCTGTTCGGGATAAAGATGCGAGAGTATCTTGCCCGTCAGCAGGTCTTTCTCGAATGCCATGACCTCCGCCTGTGGGTTGTCCTTCAAAAAGGCATCCACGAAAGCACCGCGACCGGCTGAGGGTTCCAACACACGAAGAGGGGCGATACCGTTTTCTTTAAGTACACTGCTGATAGTCTCCGTTATCTCGGCAGGCGTATAGAACGCCGTGAGCACGGAGGATTTCAGGCTGTCCATGTATCGCTTGTATGTCCGTTCATCGGGGCTGTTCTCGCGGATCAGCCGGTGCAGCTCCGCCGTGGGCGCAAAGAGGTCGAGGTCGGACTTTGTCCACTGTGCGGCGTCCGCCAGACTGCCGGCAGGATTGAGAATGCACTTCAATCCGCCGAAACCGCAATAACGCTCCAACGCCTGCCGCTCTTCGGCAGTGGGCACGCGCTGTTCCCTGTCCAAGGCAAAGGCGGTGCGTATCGCCTCGATGTTGCCCGCGAGTCTTGCTTTCCTGTTAAATGCCATGACGTTCGAGATAAAGTACGACCATTCCCGTGATTTCGGTGTAAAGACTCTCCTCCGTGCGTTCGCTCTGCGCGCACAGCTGCCTTACCTGCGGCAGCAACGCCTCGGTGGTTGCCTCACGGGCTTCCAAAGGCACTTCGCCCTCGAACTCGTTTTCGAGCACGTCCGTAAGCAGCGCATAAGCCGAGCGGTGCAGCCCGTCGAGCAAAGCTCCCATCGCCAGCTCCTGCGCGCCGCCAACGGAATAGCCTTCGCACCGTGCCCGTCCGAACGTTTCAGCGGCAAGGGCGGCACGACTGCTAATAAAGTCGGCATCCGATGTCTGTTCAAACCGGTTCTCTTGAAGATAGTGTCGCAGGTAGAGCCCGTAATAGGACAGCTCCTGCCCATTGTCTGATTGTTTCATGATGCTGTTTGTTTAGTTGGTTCCCGTTTGCTTCCCTATAGATAAAGCTGTTGCTTTCCTACTGCACTTCTCATAGCTCTTCTACTGATGCTTCCGAATTATCCTCGTGATGAGAAATATTTCTCTACACGATGAGACGAAATTATCTTCACGATGATAAATATTTCTCATCATGAGGATAATTCGATAGACTCGATAGCTCTTGCATCGCACTCCTTATCCGAACATCTTTGCAGATATTATATAAGGGAAAGAGAAGTAAAAAGGGAAGAAAACGGGGATATGTACAAAAGGCACCCGGTGTCCCCACCGAGTGCCAACCACTAAATCCACAGTAAAGTAATAAAACAGTCATCTAAAGAAAGAAAACGCTTTATGAACTGTGAACAGTGGCAAAAGTACGCATTATTTTCCGTTTTTCCTACCCTTTGACTTGTTTTTTGTATCATCGAAGATGAACTTTATTCTAAACTCCTCGTCGAAGGCAAGGGCTGCATCGAAGGATTTACCCTGCTTGCTTTTGAAACCGTGCAGCACGGCGGTACGCCCCTCGGTGAGTAGGTCGGTGATTTCCTTGTCGGAGAGCAGCTTGCCCGCCACCTGTCGGAAGACGGGCAAGGCGCAGGTCTCGTTGTCGCACTTGACCACCTTGGCGTAGAACCGCATGCTGCCTTTACCGCACTTGGGACAGGCAAAAGTGGTCTCACGGGCGCGGAAAAGCTTTTCCGAAGCAAGCAGGTCGGCGGTGATCCGGCGTGTATAGGTTTCTATCTCGGCTTTGAAGTCGGCGGCGGCTTTCTCGCCCCGTTCTATACGTGCGAGCTCGGCCTCCCACCTGCCCGTCATCTCCACGTTGGCGATGTCCATGTCCTTGACGATGGAATAGAGTGCAAGCCCTTTTTCGGTGGGCACGAGCGTCTTTTTCACACGTACCATGTATTCGCGTTTGAGCAGCGTCTCGATGATGGCGGCACGGGTGGCAGGCGTACCGATGCCGCAATCTTTGATGGCCTGCCGCAGGGTATCGTCTTCAATCTCTTTTCCTGCTGTTTGCGTTCCGCGAAATCCGGCTGCACTCGGCATACCCGAACAAGTTCGCGTCTGCTCTCGTTGGCACGGATTTTCCATTGCGGCAAGTAATGTCGCCTCGGTGTGGAGCGGTTTGGGCTTGGTCTTTCCTTCGGTGATGGAGCAGGCGGAAAGGGACAGCACATCGCCCTCCTTCCAGTCGGGCAGCAACGTTTCGCCGTCCGTATCGCCACAGACACCGCGCCAGCCCGTCTGTCGGATAACACTGCCCTTAACCGTGAACGCCGTGTCGCAGCACTTCTCGCCATCACGTGCCAACACGTCCGCCCTGACGGTGGTGACTTCCTTGATGCAGGGTGCAGAGAAAGCTTCGACCATTCGTGCAGCTATCATGCGGTAGACGGTCAGCTCGTCCTTGTAGATGCCGATGGGGTGCAGTCCCGTAGTGAGCAGGGCATGGTGGTCGGTCACCTTGCCCGCGTCCACGCTGCGATGGGCGAGCGTATCTATATGGCTGACATGACTTCCCAACTGTTCGTCGCGTTGCAGCTTTTCGAGCAGTTTGGGGATGGTTTCGAAAACATCGTCGGGAATATAGCGGCTGCTCGTGCGTGGGTAGGTGATGAGCTTGGCCTCGTAGAGCTTCTGGGCGATGGCGAGCGTCTGCTCCGCCGTGAGCCCGTAGCGGCTGTTGGCTTCCTTTTGCAGCGTAGTGAGGTCGTAAAGCAGGGGCGGCTCTTCTGTCTTCTGCTTACGCTCTACCTGTACGATACGGACTTCTTTGCATGTTTCCTTGATACGCTTGTAAAGGCCGTTTACCGTGTCGCCGTCCTTCCACTTTTCCTCGGAGGTGAACTTCACCACGTCTTTCCCTTCGTCTTTCACGGCAAGATGGAGCTGCCAGAAGGTTTCGGGCGTAAAGCGTCTGTTCTCCCAATAGCGGGCGCAGACCATCGCCAGCGTGGGCGTCTGCACACGACCGACGGAGTAGGTGCCCCGACCGGCGGCAAGGCTGAGCGCCTGTGTGCCATTGATGCCCACGAGCCAGTCGGCTTCGCTGCGGGCACGGGCGGCAAGGTAGAGGTTGTCGTAGTCTGCTCCATTACGCAGGTTATTGAGTCCCTCGCGGATGGCCTTGTCGGTCAGCGAGCTGATCCACAGGCGGTCGAAAGACGTGTGGCAGTTGATGTATTGGTAGAGATAGCGGAAGATGAGTTCGCCCTCTCGTCCGGCATCGGTCGCCACGATGATGCGTTCGCTCTCTTCAAAGAGCCGCCTGATGATGTCGATTTGTTTGAGCACACCGCTGTCGGGTCTGCTGCCTTTCTCTGTCTTTTCTAATCTGGCGACAAGCTTGAACGCCTCGGGGATAACAGGCAGGGCGTCGCGGTTAAAGCCTTTTATGCCATAGGCTTCGGGCAGGGCGAGCTGCACGAGGTGTCCGAATGCCCACGTCACGGCATAGCCGTTGCCCGTGAAATAACCTTCTTCCCGTTTGCGGGCGTCCACCACGCGGGCTATCTCGCGGGCGACGCTCGGCTTTTCTGCAATGATTGTCTTCATTTTGTTTTCTTTTTATTGTTGATGTTGTTTTTTGATGATGGATACTGTATTGGATGTTAGTGGTCGGCACCGGGGCTACATGCGGATGCCCTTGGCTTTCTTGGGTTCATTCTTCTGCTGCTGTGCCTGCTGTTCGTTTTTCGGGGCGACCTGTCCTTTCTCGATGGGCTGCTGTATGTGCTTGGTCGCCTCGTTGGTCTTGCCCTCGTTGTTGACGGCGACCTGCACGCGGCTTTCATTGGATGGGGCAACGCTTTGGGCGAGGTCGGGATTTTGACTGTGGGTAAAGGGACGGCCTTTATCGTAGTTGAACTTGAGGTACATCGTGCAGGGCTGTCCTTTCTTGTCGAGTACGTTCTCCAACTTGACGGCTTTGCCTTGGCAGTAATCCTTCTTCTGTTCGTCGCTGAACTGAATGTTCTTCCACTTGCCGATGGGGCGTATCTTGCCGTCATCGGTCGTCCAGCGGTTCTCGCGCTGCTTGGGACTTTCGCTTTTCTGTCCCTGTGTGGTGTTGCCGTCCTGCCGTTGCTGTTTTCTCGGGCTGCGCCCGCTGCCGGGAACGAACTCGATGCCGCGTTGTTCGGCATTCATTTGCAGGGTGACGGTAAACTTGCGACCGTTCCCCAATTCAATCTCCTTGCCTTTGAGCGGCGCACCTGTCAGCAGCAGGGCTTTCTCTGTTTCAGAGAGCACCGTCTTGCCGATGGTGTCGCGCATGCGCACCCGGTTGGCGGCGATATCGATCAGCTCATGGGTCTGGCGGTCGATACTCACGAACGATGGTTTGAGCTCACCTGTTTCGGTGTTTGCAAGGTCTACGATACGGCCGAGGTTGCCCGTCTCTTTCAGGTTGCGCTTATCCTCCTCGGTGAAACGGTGCCCCTTGTATTCGAGGTCGAGGTTAGGAGCTGTCTGCACCAAGTGCGGTACAAGGCGCACCGTGCCGTCTTCCTGCACCTTGAAGGCGAGACGGGCGGCGGTCTCGAAGGTCTGTCCGTCGAACTTCGGAGCGACACTCACCAAGTCGGACTTGCCATAGTTGAGCATCCGTTTCAAATCACCCGACTTCTCCAGCTCGTCGCGTTTGATGCCCCATTTCTCTTCCAGCTCCTGCCAGTTGATTTTGCTCTCGTCGATGGGCTTGTAGGTACTTTCCTTTTTCTGACCGTTGCCGTCATTCGTTTTCTCTTGCCCGGCGGCACCTTGTGCTGCCTGCGGCTGTTCCTGTTTCTCTTTCATTTCTCCTGTGGGATTTGTGGGTTGTTGATTTTGCTGTTGACTTTGTGGTTGTTCTTCCTGTACTGCCTTATGATAAGGCGTCATGTCTATTTTGTGCGGGGCGAGCAGTTCACGGTTGCCTTCGGGATTCTTGAGCAAATCTTTCATCACTTCGATGAGCTTGTCCGCCTGCTCGGCTGCCACGCGGTAGAAGCCGAAGCGGGAGGGCTCCTTGCACTGCCGCATGAAGTTGAGGAAGAAGTTGTCCAAGATGTCGCCCCCGCGGTCGAACTTCAGGAAGTCCTGTGCGTGTTCCACTTTCGGAGGCACACGCTTGGGTGTTCCGTCACTGCCGAGGCCGGCGATGACACCGATCTCTCCCGTCTTCTCGTCGCGGACGAGCAAGACGTCCTGTTCTTTTGTTTTCTTTGCCATTTTTACTTACGTTTATTTTGTTGTTTATTCAATCATTCATCATAAGCCCTTATCATATTTTGAATAGTTCCATTGTGTCCGGTAGTTTCCTACCTGACGGTTTTATATACTTTTCGATAAAGTCATGCACATCGTGGAGCTTATAATAGATCTTATGCTTCAGCTGAAAATAGGGAATCATTTTCGAAGTACGGTAACGCTGCAAGGTCCGTTTGCTGACGTGAAGGAGGTCACACAGGTCTTGGTTGTCCAACAGATGCTCACACTCTTCTTGATGCGAAGCATGCAGTTCCTCATCAATCTTATGCACGATCAACTCCAATTCTTTGTCCTGTCTGTTGAGGTGTTCCGAGATGTCTCGCATCATTTCCAAAAGCCTCGTGTCATAGTCTCTGTTCCTCATATACAATCATTTAGGTGAGACTTTACCTGTACGCAGGTTGAAATGATGCCGTAGTTCCTCGATGGTGGCAGGATCGCCCTTGAGACGTCCCTCATCGATGATGCGCCCGACTTCGCGGGCGGAATAGAGATACTTGCCGCGCAGGATGACAAAGTCGATACGCTTCTCGCTGCGCAGGCGTTGCAGGGTTCGGGTGCTGATATGCAGGATTTCCGCTGCTTCACGGGTGTTAAGCAGGGTGTCGGGATTTTCTTGCACACTTCGGGTTGCCTCCTGTTTTTCGATATGAGAGGCAATACTTTCGATGCGGCCCATCAGCTGCTGATAGGCGACGCTTTCCATTGTGATTACTTCCATATTCATCATTTTAGTGAACTTATACCTGAATTGTCGGATAGACTGTGGCAACGTCCCCCAAGCATTTTTTGCAGGTCACTTTCCCTGTAAAGGATTTTCCCGCCTAAACGGAAAAAGGGAAGGTTGCCGCTGTGCCGGTACTCCTGCAGGGTTCTGCGACTGACCCGCAGCAGTGCCGATACGTCCCTGTCGGTGAGATACCGCTCGCCGTTGAGTGGTGGGCGGCAATTCCCCCAAAAAGATGATAGTCCCTTATGAATATTCTCGAAAGAGTGGAGCAGGGAGAATATCGGTTCGTCTTGTTCGGTCAATACATTTTCTTTCATTTGTCTGTGGATATAGCGGTGTCATATTTTTTCTTGTTTATGGGTCTCTTCTTTGCAGCTTAGCAGAAAGTCCTCGATATCCTTTGCCTTGTAATAGAACTTACGTCCTATTTGGGCATAGTTCAGACGCCTACTGTTTCTGAGTGTCTGCAGGCGGCGGGGACTGATGTGCAACCGACGACAGACGCCTTCACCGTCCAGCCAAGCATTCGCTGGTTTTCCTTCGTTCATCGCACAGAGCGCGTTGACTTGTTTTTCCAAAGCAAGAGCATCCGATACGATCTTCTCGAATGTCTTTTTCTCAATGATAATTACTTCCATTTCTGTTTTGTTTAATGAATACATTACAAAATTATAGCATTATCAGCATTCTCGGTCTGTTTTGGTAGTATGTGGCAGCTTGTGGCGTCGTTACGGAGACAAAAGAGACAACAAAATGACAGAAAACAAGTCGGGCGGACAGTTTTTCTGGTGAAAACCGTCCGCCCGTTGTCGTTCCTTTTTGTTTCTCGGATTTTATTTCTTGAATAGCGTATTCGAATGATATGTTGCTATACTTGTTTGTTCAGCATTCCAATCCGCTACTGATGCAAAGCATGAGAGAGGCAGCCTGCTTGTTCTCTCTTGTTATCCGTTGTATTATCCACCTGCGAAACTTTGCCGCAAATCCCGTATGAAGATAAGAGGATATGGCGATGATGGCCTCCAAGGAATAGACCTCGGCAGTATGACCGTTTTCAAGAGACATATATCTCGTGCTGTAGCAGGTTGGCATGGCGCTGTCTTTCAGCATGCGATTGATGGCTGCCCGTATCTCACCCTGCGTGGCGTAGAAGAGTTCCGCCAGTTCCCACTCGCTCATCCAGATGGCGGCACCCGTGATGCAAAATTCATTCTCTTTCAAATAAATGATGTCTCGTTGTCTCATCGTTCGTTCCTCCTTTTATATATATTGTTTGGATGTTGTCATAATAAAGGCATTTTTATTTTTCGTACCATTACGCAAGATCCTCAGAGGTGACGAATTCACCGATGTCGGCAAGTTTCTCCGATAGAACATTCATTTCCTTGTTCAGCTTCTCGTTGGTAATCTTGGCGTATATCTGTGTGCTGGAGATACATTTGTGCCCCAGTACACTGCTGACAGACTCGATAGGCATGCCGTTGGAAAGGCATACCACCGTTGCCATCGTATGGCGCGCCATGTGCCAAGTAATGTGTTTATGAATGCAGCATTTCTTCATGACGGTACGTAGTATCATTTTGCAGGAATTATAGGACGGAACGGGAAAGACGTGTCCGTCGTCGCACAGGCCTTTGTACTTCTTCATGATTTGAAGAGGAATGTCAAGCAGGCGGACGTTCGTTTCCACGCCTGTTTTCTGTCGAAAGGTATGTATCCACACGCTGCCGTCGAGTGGGTTGGACACGATGTTTTCCTCCCGAAGGTTCTTCAGGTCTATGTAAGCCAATCCCGTGAAAGCACAGAAAAGGAACAGATCGCGGATGAATGTCCGTTTGAAGTTCATCTTCGGGGCGTTGATAAACTGCCCGAGTTCTTCTTTGGTAAGGAATCCTTTTTCTGTTTCCTCTTTCGGCACACTGCAGTCAGGGAACGGATAACGCATCAGCCAGCCGTTTTCTACCGCCCTGTGCAGCAGCATGCGGACGGGACAGGAATATACCCAGACAGAGTTGCAATGCAGGTGTTTTTCTGCAAGCAGGTAAGTTTCAAAATCGGTGATGAATGTTGGTTGAATTTCTTTTAGGGCGATGTCACTCACATGATAGCGTGATTGCAGAAAGTCCTTTAGGTGACTGTATACGGCATGGTATTTCGTCAACGTGCTCTTTGCTTTCATGCCGCAGTCGACTTTCTTGGCATAATCTTCCATGAAGTGGTCATAAATCTTTATGAGCGTCTGGCAGCGGTATTCCAAGCCAAGGAAAGCATTCCTGACTTTCTCGGCCGTGACAAAGCTGTCACGCTCCATGATTTCCTGATAATGCTTTGTGATACCTGCACGGAGTTTGTCGAGCATCCGGTTGGTCTCCCGTGCCGTTACACTCTTACCAACCGCACGCCCACCCTTGACGCCCCAGAGGTTCGGCTTGATGGATGCCTTGCAGCTGAACTGTGCCTGCGTGCCGTCCACGGTGATGCGCCCCATGATGGGTGACGTGCCATCCTTCTTTACCTTGTCTTTCTTCAAATAGAAGATGACAGAAAATGTACTTCTCATTGCTTTTGTTCCTTTCATTTGCAAAATTATTTACTGTGGAGCAGTTGTCCACTAAGCAAATCGAGGGGAACGCGGAATAAGAAACCGAAGGGTGGGAATTTTCAGCCTAACAGCCTATTTCAGAGCGAATTTCCTTGATTTTCCACCTGTCTATCATCCCCCTTGCAGGGGTTACGAATAGGAGACGGAACGCTGTCACTGTTTGGCACAAAGGCCGTACACGGTTGGCATTACGCTGCTTCCAAAAGCCCTTTTAAGTCTTTGATTGATAACGTTATCGCTACATTTTTCCGTTTTTCATATTTTATATGTACTTTTGCACTTCTAAAGGATACGTATTCCGTAGCGCTTTTGCCCCATACATACTGGAGTTCTTGAAA
>ENA-OXEC01000444-OXEC01000444.1-human-gut-metagenome-genome-assembly--contig:-NODE-444-length-16922-cov-27.3171_pt1 | contig 16922 bp, 10 predicted proteins | sample MGYA00249351_ERZ652235 | MGnify/ENA primary metagenome ERZ652235 (study PRJEB26925, sample SAMN05826906) | human gut metagenome | biome: ENVO:2100002; feature: ENVO:00000062; material: ENVO:00002003...
ATTGTCAAGTGTTTTTTATTAAATTTTCTATATTTTCTTAAGTTGACGACATTGACCGAACGGTACGTACTGGTGGTGTGAGAGGTCGGTAGACAAAATAATTGTCTACCTCCTACTCGATTGAATTAATTATTATATCAAGATAAGTAATTTAACTTTATTATTTATGATAACATTAAAAAAGATTATATTGCAAAACTAATTTAGTAAAAGTGAATTTTGAATAGAATAAACTCTTCCTTTTATGGTAAAATGTAATTAATTAGAATATGAAGTATGATAATTGAAATTTATGAAATATATTGTAAAGGGTGAATTTATGAGTAATTTTTCATTTTTAAAAGAAAAATGGCCCATTCTAGAAAACTTAGGAAGGCTGGCTGAAAGAAATTTATATATAGATTCAAACACTACATTTATTAAATGTGGCATGTTTGGGGAAATTGTAGTTCAATATATGTTTTCAATGGAGGACATAGACTCTACATTAATAGCTCATGATAATAGTCATAATAACAGAATTAAGTTATTAAAAAAGGAAGATTTACTTCCTGAGGATATTGATAATATACTTCATATGCTTAGAGTGAAAAGAAATGATGCAGCTCATAATGGGTATGAAGATGTTGAAAAAGCAAAAATTCAATTAGAATTAACATTTAAATTAGCAGTTTGGTTTATGCAAACTTATGGAGAATGGAGTTTTGAGCCAGAAGCATTTAAAATGCCTGATGAAGAAGAAAATGCATATGGAGAAAATATTAATGATATATCTAGAGAATATGAAGAAAAGTATAAAGCTTTAGAACAAGTACTTAATGCTTTAAAATCTCAAGAAAAGGATAAAGAGGAGTTAGAAAAGCGTAAAGAGCAAGGTAAAAAGGCGAGCAGACGAATTGAGCTTAGTGAAGCTGAAACAAGAAGAATTATAGATGATCAATTAAAAACAGCAGGATGGGAAGCTGATACAATTAATATTAGATACTCAAAGGGGACAATACCTCAAAAAGGAAGAAATTTAGCAATAGCTGAATGGCCTACTTATTCATTGGAAAAAGGTAATGGTAAAGTTGACTATGCATTATTTATTGGAGAAAAATTAGTTGGATTTGTAGAAGCTAAAAAGTATTCTAAAGATGTAGCTGGAACTATGGTTGAAGCTAAAAACTATGCTGTTGGAGTAAAGGAAGAACATGAATCTTATGTTATTTCACAATGGAATGATTATAAAGTACCATTTTTATTTACAACTAATGGAAGGAAATATATAAAAGAAATTGAAGATAAAAGTGGTGTTCATTTCTTAGATTGCAGAAATTCAAGAAATAATGATAAAGTTCTTCAAGGATGGTATTCGCCAGAAAAGCTTGAAGTTATGCTTGAGGAAAATATTGAAGAGGCAAATAAAAGTTTGGATGAATTAAGTTTTGAATTTTTGAAATCTGAAAACAGTATAGGACTTAGAGAGTATCAAGTTGAAGCAATAAAAGCAGTAGAAAAAGTTATTACGGATGGAAAAGAAAAATCAGCTTTAATAACTATGGCTACAGGAACAGGAAAAACAAGAACTGTACTCGGTCTTATATATAGATTAATCAAGACTAATAGATATAAAAGAATTTTATTTTTAGTTGACAGAACATCTTTAGGGGGCCAAGCTTTTGATACATTTAAAGAAGTTAAAATAGAAGACTTAAAGACTTTAAATCAAATTTACAATATTAATGGTCTTGATGAAAAGCTAATTGATAAAGAAACTAAAATTCATATAGCAACAGTACAAGCTATGGTTAAGAGGATAATGTACAATGAAGATGAAAATAATGTGCCTTCTGTTGGAGATTATGACTGCATCATAGTTGATGAAGCTCACCGAGGTTATACTTTAGATAAAGAAATGACTGATACTGAGGTTGAGTGGAGAGATGATAGAGATTTCTTAAGTAAATATAAAAAGGTTATAGAGTATTTTGATGCTTTTAAAGTAGCACTTACTGCAACACCAGCACTTCATACAACAATGATCTTTGGTAATCCTGTATATAACTATAGCTACAGAGATGCTGTTATAGATGGATATCTTGTAGATCATGAACCACCTCATCTAATAGAAACTGAGCTTACCAGAGATGGAGTTCACTACAATAAGGGTGATAAAGTGGCTAAATATAATAAATATACTGGTGAGCTTATTAATGGAGCAGAACTTGAAGATAATGTTGATTTTGAAATAGATCAATTTAATAAAAAAGTAATTGTTGAAGCACACACAAGAGCAGCTCTTGAAGAAGTTGCACAATATATAGATCCTGAAAATGATAAGGGAAAAACTTTAATATTTGCAGCAAGTGATGCTCATGCGGACATGATAGTTAGATTATTAAAAGATATTTATAGAGAAACCATAGGTGGAGTTGATGATAATTCTATTTTAAAAATAACAGGTAGCATAAAAGATCCAGACCTTGCTATAAAGAAATTTAAAAATGAAACATATCCTAACATAGCAGTTACAGTAGATTTATTATCCACTGGGATAGATGTGCCGAAGATTGATAAAATAGTCTTTTTAAGAAGAGTAAAATCAAGAATACTTTATGAGCAAATGTTAGGTAGAGCGACAAGATTATGTGATGATATTAATAAAACACATTTTGAGATATATGATTGTGTTAGACTTTATGAAGCACTTAAAGATATGACAAATATGAAGCCTGTTGCATCTAATGCAAATGCAAGCTTTAGAATATTAAAGGAGACTTTAGAAAGAGCAGAAAGCATCGAAGAAAAAGAAGTAGTAGTTAATAAGGTAATAGCAAAATTACAAAGAAAAAAGAAATTAATAGATAATAATGAGAGATTAATTTTTAAGAGTCTTTGCAATGATAAAACACCTGAAGAATTTATTAATGAATTAAGAGGACTTGATGCTGAAAGTGCTGCTAAAGAAATAATTCAAAATAATTCTTTGGTTGAATATTTAGATGAAAAATACACTAATGAAGAAATAATAATAGTTTCTGATAAAGAAGATAAGGTAATATCACATACAAGAGGTTATGGTAAAGGCAAAAAGCCAGAAGATTATATAGATGAATTTAAAAAGTATATTGAGGAAAATAAAAATACTATTCAGGCCTTAGAAGTAGTGTGTACAAGACCACAAGATTTAACTAAAGAATCTTTAAAACAACTTAAAGCCATATTAGATAATAAAGGTTTTAATGAAGAATATTTAAAGACTGCATGGAAAGACTTAAATAATGAAGAAATAGTAGCGGATATAATTGCATTTATAAGGCAGCAAGCACTTGGAAGTCCGTTAGAATCTAATGAGGAAAGAGTTAAAAGAGCAGTTGCTAAAATAAAGAAAGAGTATTATTTCACAAAACCTCAAGAAAATTGGTTAAGTAAAATAGAAAAAGTAATGTTAAAAGAAGTGGTTATAAATAAAGAAACCTTAGATAACGGAAGCTTTAAAACTCAAAGTGGTGGGTTTGACAGATTAAATGAAAAGATGTTTAATGGTAACTTAGAAGAGATAATTAATAAACTAAAAACATATATGTTTGAAGATAAGGGGATTAGCTAGATATGAATACACAAGAAATAGTAAGTAAACTTTGGAATCTTTGTAATGTACTAAGAGATGATGGGATAACTTATCATCAATATGTAACAGAATTAACTTATATCCTTTTCTTAAAAATGGCAAAAGAAACAGGATCTGAAGAAAAAATTCCTGAAGGATATAGATGGGATGATTTAAAAGCTAAAAGCGGAATAGAGCTTAAGACATTCTATAAAGAATTATTAAATCATTTAGGAGAAAGAAGTACAGGAGCAGTACAGCAAATATACCAAGGTTCAGCGACTAATATAGATGAACCAAAGAATTTAGAGAAAATAATAACAACTATAGATGGATTAGACTGGTATTCTGCTAAAGAAGAAGGTCTAGGTAATCTTTATGAAGGATTGTTAGAAAAGAATGCCTCAGAAAAGAAATCAGGTGCAGGACAATACTTTACACCAAGAGTATTAATAGATGTTATGGTTAAATTAATAGATCCAAAACCAGGTGAAAAATGTAATGACCCAGCAGCAGGAACTTTTGGATTTATGATTGGAGCAGATCATTATTTAAAACAAAAATATGATAATTACTTCGATTTAGATACAGATATGCAGGAATTTCAAAGAACTAAAGCATTTTCAGGCTGTGAATTAGTTCATGAAACTCATAGATTAGCACTTATGAATGCTATGCTTCATGATATAGAAGGAAACATAATCCTTGGAGATACATTAACTAATGAAGGTAAAAAGATGAAAGATCTAGATGTAGTACTTTCAAACCCTCCATTTGGAACTAAAAAAGGCGGTGAAAGAGCTACAAGAGATGACTTAACTTACATGACATCAAATAAACAATTAAACTTTTTGCAACATATATATAGAAGTTTAAAAGCAGATGGAAATGCAAGAGCAGCAGTAGTTCTGCCTGATAATGTTTTATTCCAAGAAGGCGATGGAACAAAGATAAGAGAAGACTTAATGGATAAATGTAATTTACATACAATATTAAGACTTCCAACAGGTATCTTCTATGCTCAAGGAGTTAAAACTAATGTGTTGTTCTTTACAAGAGGTACTAGTGATAAAGATAATACAAAAGAAGTGTGGTTCTATGATTTAAGAACAAACATGCAAAACTTTGGCAAGACAAATCAATTAAAAGAATCACATTTTGATGATTTTGTAAAGGCATATACAGCTGAAAATAGAGAAGAAGTTCAAGATGAAAGATGGAATAAATTCACTAGAGAAGAAATTAAAGAAAAGAATAATAATTTAGATTTAGGACTTATAAAAGATGATTCAATCTTAGATTACGAAGACCTACCAGATCCAATAGAAAGTGCAGAAGAAGCAGTAGCAAAACTAGAAGAGGCAACTGATTTACTTATGTGCGTTATTAAAGAATTAAAGTCATTACAATAATAGGAGGGTATTAAGTATGAAATGGAATGAAGTAAGAGAAATATACAAAAATACTTGGATATTATTTGAAGCATTAGAATCGCATTCTGAGAATGGGAATAGGATTGTTGATGAGTTATCTGTAATTAATTATTTTAGTGATGGAAAAACTGCTTTGAGAGAATATGCAGAGAGACATAAAAAGGATAAAACTAAGGAAATGTATGTATATCATACTAAACATGAAGATTTACATATAGAAGAAAGAGCATGGATTGGAGTAAGACATAATGGTTAAATTAAAATATAGATATGGATTGCCATTTTGTTCTATTTCATTGGTATATAATAATAAAGAAATGAAACTTGATAATGTATTGGTGGATACAGGATCAGGTGGAACTTTATTAAAAATGGATAAAGTAGAGGAAATAGGTGTAGTAATTGAAGAAGATGACACTATTGAAACTATTGAAGGTGTTGGTGGAATAGAATTTGTCTATAAGAAGAACATGGATAAATTAGTTATTGGAGATATTAAGGTTGAAAATTTTAAGGTGGAGATCGGTGTTATGGATTACGGCTTTGACATTAATGGAATTATAGGAATGGATTTCTTAAAAGAGATAAATGCAGTAATAGATTTAGATAAAATGGAAATACAAGTGAGGAATAGTAATGGCTAAGAAGAATATGACATTGGAAGAAAAGCTGAATGAGGCTATTATTAAGGATGGGCCTTATGAGGTGCCGGGGAATTGGGTGTGGAGTAATATTGGAAATGTGTCAATTGAAATTAAGAATGGAACTACAATTAAACAGAATAAAGATGATACAGGGATAAAAGTAACTAGGATAGAGTCATTGCAAAATAATACTATTGATATAAATAGATTGGGAACAATTATCCAAGTAGAAAAGTTAAAAGAGAAAGACTATTATGAAGAAGGAGATATAGCGTTAAGTCATATAAACAGCTTGGAACACGTTGGAAAAACTGCTTTGATAGAGAAAACATTATTACCATTAGTACATGGAATGAATTTATTAAGGATAAGGGTTAATCGGAATTTAGTAATACCAAAGTTTTTTCACCTTTACACTAGAGGATATGATTATAAAGATGAAGTAGTAGATAGGATTAATAGGGCAGTTAACCAAGTTAGCTTAAATCAAAAGAACTTGTCAGAAATACCATTTCCCATTCCACCACTAAAAGAGCAACAACGAATTGTTGATAGAATAGAAAGTCTTTTTGAAAAGTTAGATAAGGCTAAGGAATTAATAGAAGAGGCTAGAGAGGGCTTTGAGAAGAGGAAAAGTGCTGTTTTGGAGAAGGCGTTTAGGGGTGATTTAACGGAAAATTCAATTACTAAAGATATAGAAATACAATTAGAAGGTATGGAAATTGATTTTAAAATATTTAAATCAAGATATAAACTTTCGAATTTAGAAAAAATTATAAATGAAAAGCCAAGAAACGGTTATTCACCAAAAGCTGTTGAGTATGAAACTAATACAAAAACGTTAAAACTAGGTGCTACAACAAGGGGATACTTTAATCCTAATGAATTTAAGTATATTGATGAAGAAATAGAAAAAGATTCTTATCTTTGGCTAAAAAAAGGAGATTTTTTAATTCAGAGAGCAAATTCTTTGGATTATGTTGGAATATCAGCTATTTATGATATGGAGGATGATTTGTTTATATATCCAGATTTAATAATGAAATTCAGAGTGAATGAGCAAATATACCATTCAAAATTGTTATGGTATTGGATAAATTCAAGATATGGTAGATGGTATTTTATAAATAATGCAACAGGTACTGCAGGTAATATGCCTAAAATTAATCAGAAAACAGTTCTGAATCTTCCAGTTCCGATTATTCCTCTTAAGGAACAAAATGAACTAGTGAAAATATTAGATAAACTTTTAAAAGAAGAATCTAAAATAGAAGAAATTACTCAATTAGAAGAACAAATTGATTTAATAAAGAAATCAATTTTAGCAAAGGCTTTTAGAGGGAAACTTGGAACAAACTCAGAAGATGAGGAAAGTGCTTTGGAATTATTGAAAGAAATATTATGTAAGCAATAAAATATAACGTAAGATAATAAATATAAACAAAACCTCGAAAACTCGAGGTTTTGTTTATATTTCAAGGTAAAAGGTTATACACTTAGTCTAAGTTTTTAAAACTAATTAAGAAGATTGCTTACATCGTATCGTCCTAGAAAATATTCTTCAATAGTATTCCAAAATTCATCTGAATCAATATTATTGGTAAATATATTCTCTAAGAGTTTAACAGATATTTTGTGCCTCAAATATACATTGGATAAAATTTTATTGCTATAAGTATCGGCATTAGAAATAATTTGTTTTAATTGATATTCTGAATTTAGATGTATATAAATTTCAGGGGTACCACCACCATTGATTTCATACACAATTAATCCAAAAGTTTCTAATAGCCCAAGAGTAACAAATAAATCATCAAGTAAAGATTTATTTGTTGGATTTTTCATTGTATAGGTTTTAAATTCCTGTTGTGATTTATTAATACTATTAGTAAAAATATTATTAACTTTATTATTAAACCATGTAAAAAATTCATCATATGTATTGTTAATTTTATACGCATTTCTAGATTCATAAAAAGTTAGGTATTTTTTACTTGCAAAATTAGTATTATACCTAGAATTTTTTTGATGGTATATCATACTATTAATTACAGTAGTAATAATTGATTCGCAAAAATATTTATCTTTTTTTATTAGTGTTTGAAGTTCAATAGTAAGCTCATCTATATTCATAAATTTTTTGCTTAGTGAATATTTACCAAAAATTTTTTTAAAACAGTCTATTATATTATCATAAGTATAGTGAAATTCATTAACCGTTTGTGTTTTAATAGCAAGATCAATCATTACTACAGGTGTTAAAGAATCTAAACTTGAAAGTTTAAGTTCAGATTTGTCAGTATAAAATTTATATTTAAAAGAAGGAAATGATATATTATTATTTGTATTTTCCCACAATGATTTCATATCCAAAGTATATACATTGCCAATTTTAGAAAAATTGTTATTAGTATCAGTTAGTTTTAGATAATTGCCATATCTTTTTATTAAATATTCTTCATCAACATATGGAACTATGAAAAATTCATTAGTGAATAAACTTCGTGGTTTAACCATTATAGGAGAGTAGCCTAATTTTAGTATAAAGTCCTTTTGTAAAATCATAAGACAACTTTTTACTTTATTATTTAATCCAGAGTCATCATCATCTAATGAATTTGGAAAAATATGTTTGAATTCTTCACAACTTACAAGCATTCTTCTGTTATATTTATTTGCTTTATATAAATTAAGAATTTTCTCTGTTATTTGGATTAATTGATTTTTTCTAATGGAACTTAATCCATGTAATCTATTTACATGAGAAGCATCTTGAGAAAAATAATCAATATAGGCATAACCAGTATCAAGTTTTCTAGCAGCACGTCCTATTTCTTGAATGTAGTCACATACATTACCTGTAGGTGCAAAATGGTAAACATTTAATATATCTGGAATATCAATACCCATCCCAAACGCTTTTGTTGCAAGCATAATTAAACCTTCATTATTTTTAAATTTTAGATAATTAGAATTCTTATTTTGAGAGTCTAATTTTCCATGATAAATACAAATATTTGCTTTTAATTTATTAGAACCATGAAGATCTATAAAATTAGCAAGCTCATAAATCAACGTAACCGTAGGAAAATAAACTAAAGTTTTTTGATTATCTTTGCAAAATAGTTCTAAACGCCTTAAAGTAATATTTAATTTAGAATCTAGATATTCCTTTGATCTACCTTTTTCTTTTTTTAGTGCAACATATTTAAATTTTGTTTCTATATCTTTACGTTTTACATATCCGAAATGAGGGATTGGATTAATTAAATTTAAGCTATCTTTAGTTTCTTTATACATATCTTCAATGCCGCCTAAAATAGCTGTAGCAGTAAAAGTGCTGATTGGGAACTTGTAGGCTTTTTTATATTTGGATCCGCTTCTAAGTTTATCTAAATAATTTCCTAAATACCAATAATCAGCTCGAAATGATTTTCCCCAAGTTGTTACTATATGAGCTTCGTCAATTACAAATAATCCAACTTTTCGTTCCCCTATTAACTCGGTTATATCTGATCTGCTTAAGAGAGTTTCAGGGCTTATATATAAAATAGAAATTTCACCATCATGAATTTTTTGTTTTATAGCCATCTTTTCAACAGGTGTTATATCAGAATTTATAGTAGCAGAAAAATGAATATTATTATTATGAAGACCTTCAACTTGATCTACCATAAGACCAATAAGTGGAGATATAATTATCGTCATAGCTTGATGTTTTTCAGCTAAATATATTGCAGGTATTTGGAACATTATTGATTTACCAGCACCAGTAGGAGAAGTAACAAATATATCTCTAAAGTTTACTTCATTTTCTTTACAATTTAAAGCTAATTCTGATTGAGTAATAATATCATTAATTATTTGAGCTTGGGAAATATCTATGGTAGCTCTATAGTTAGTATCATCATAAATATTTTTATACATTTTAAGATCTTTAAAAGAAGTATATCCCCAATATCTTTTTAAAATATCTAAGTAATCAGATATTTTATCAATATTTGTTTTAATATTTCTTTGAGAGCATAGAATAATTTCTTTATCTAATTTAAAGATATTTGAAAGTACATCTAATTGTTCTTGATAAATACTATATTCTCCAATTGATCCAGATAAAGATACATAAATAGTCTTATTATTAAAGTCTAAGATATTATTTAGAAGTTTTAAATAAGAAGTCTCATCATCAGTAAGTTCATATACATTATTATCATAAATACTTTTTACTTCTATAGGTAAGATTGAGTCAACATTATTAAACAGTGGTATATTAGAAATATTGGTAGTATCGAAATTGTAGGTTATATAGTAATGTTCATCAATGCATACTAAATTTGAATATAGAGAATTAAAGTTAATATATTCAGGTGTATTTACAAATTCTTGAGAGCTAGAATTGAGTTCAAAAGAATCTAATATCTTATCAAGATTTTTGATTTTATAATTAAGTGGAAATAAATTTTTATATAAATTATTAGTAATAATTATAGGTTTAAACACAAGATTACAGGACTCATTAAATATAATAAATTCCTCAAAACTACACAAAAAGTATTTATTAATTGTATATCTCGGAACATTCATAAAAAATTCTGTAGTTAATTTTAATTTATTATCAAAAATGTTATTTATAGATATTTCTGACGAAAGTTTAAATACTTTATATGCCTCTATCTCTTTTAAAGTACTATTCTCAAAACCTTTTAGTACAAATAAAAGAGGTTTGTCTTGTTGTTTTAATAATTCATTGTTAATTATAGAAAATAATTTTTCATTTACTAAGTTTAAATAATTTATCATTGAATATATCACCTCCATCAAATTATATCACTTTATGGTATAATAAGTAAGTGGAGGATTATTTTATGAGAGAGATTGAAGAAAAAATTGAGAAAATAGTAAATAAATATATTAGTAGAAATTTAATTAATATGCATGAAATTAAGAATGAAATTGAAATGTTAATTGGGCATAATGTGGATATTAATTTAATAGAATCATATTTAAACGATAAGATAGATAATTCAAAGCAGTGTGATATTAAATTAAATAGAAATAGCTATAATGCTTTTGCTAACACCCAAAATGATAAGAGAGATATGTATATAAAAGATGATAATGAAAATAACTTATCAGTTTATGAAATGATTAACATGGATCCTGAGGATCTATTGAATTTAGATATTAATTTTAATAATCTATATACGGAAGAAGAATCAAATCAATATAAGAATAGATGTGAAGAATTTGAAAGTATTCATAAATATAAAGATAATAAAATCATTTTAGGGCAATATGAAAAAACAAAAGAAAATAAATTTTTAAATGAACTTGTACAGAATAACCAAAAACTTGTAAGAAAATATGCCAATATATATTCAAAATATATTGATGGAAAGGCTATAGATTATGATGATTTAATTCAAGTAGGAAATTTAGGATTAATAAAAGCGATAGAAAGGTTTAAATCAGAAAAAGGAACAGCATTTTCTACATATGCAACTTTATGGATAAAGCAATTTATTTTTAAAGAAATTATGGATAAGGGAAATACTGTTAGAATTCCAGTTCACTTATCAGAATTAATGCTAAAAATAAGGAAATTAGAAAATAAGTACTATAACATAGATAGTAATAATTATATAAGGTTGGTGTGTAAGGAAGCGAGGATATCTTTAGAAAAATATAATGAAATAAAAACAGTATATAGTTTATTTATAGAGAAAATGGTACATTTAGATGTACCGATAGGAGAAGATAGGGATACAGACTTAAAAAATTTAATCGTAGATATTGGAGTAGATGTATTTGATGAAGTGATTAAGATAGATTGCAGAGAAAAGATAGATAATATTTTAGGTACATTGAAACCTAGAGAAGAAGCAATTATAAGGCTAAGATTTGGAATAGACGATAATATAGATAGAACATTAGAACAAGTTGGAGAAATATTTCATCTTACAAGAGAGAGAATAAGACAAATTGAAGTGAAAGCATTAAGAAAGCTTAGACATCACTCAAGATCAAAATATTTGAAAGATTTTTTTTATACCTAAACATATGTTGTAAATGATAATTCTATAGAAATTATTAATGGGAAAGTTATTAGAATTAATGGTAAATTAGTACAGTTAAATGAAATAGAAAGATTTTTGGATAGGTGTTAATAGTTATTTCAACTAAAAATTTTCAAATGAACAGTAGTATATAACCAGTGAATAATAAATTTTAATAGGAGGCCATCATATTATGAAGGATCTGTATGGCAATGTATGTTATGAAGAAATAGAAGATCTGCTTAAAGAACAGGAAATTAAACTTAAATCAATAATTGGAAGAAAAATAACTGATATAATAGCATATAGTGATGAGGAATTTACAAGTTGGAGTCAGCCAATAATATTTATTATTGAAGATACTAGTTTATTAGTTGAGGTATATGACTTAGAAAAATTAGTATTAAAATGGGATTATAATCTTGAAAATGATTACTTTATTGATGAAGTTAAGTGGGGAAATAAAAAAGATTCTTTCAGAAAATTAATTAACTCTAAAATCATAAAAATAGACATTATAGAATTTCATAGAAAATTGGAAACTATATATACAAAAGATAATGAGAATAAAATTAATAAAATAAATTATTATAAGAATTTAATAGGAATAGGTATTCATACAGAAACAGGATATATTGAAATATATAATGGTATAGATGAAGCTAATATTACTTTTGAGTATTTAGAGCGAGAGGACCTTAAAAGAACTATGATTATTTAATAAGATTTAATTTTTAAATTAAAATAATTATAAATAAACTCATTAAAAGAATATTTTGAGTAGGGATAAACATGGCAAGTGAAAATAGAAATGGTCGTTTATATGTAAAAATAATGATTATTAAGAATAGTTCATAAATAGTATAAACATTTTCTATGATATAATTATAAATATGTTAGTCAATAATTATAATATCATAAAAGGTAGTGGTACTTTGAAGCAAGGAATTTATGAGCAAGTCATTAACAATGAAATAATAACTGAATTAGAGAATATAGATATAAATAGCATTTTAATAAGTAAAGAAAATATAGATACGGAAGAAGCTAAAGTTATTTTATCTCAATATATTGAAGTTGTAATAAGAAAATCATTAAATTATATTAGAGATAAAGAAAAAGATGATGATGATAAGCTTTTAAGGCAAATTGAAGTATGCAATAAGATAATCAATATTTTGGCTAAGGAATCTAATGAGGAAGATGTTAAAAAATACAAGATTGATGAAAGTGGAGAGCTTTTGACCTCTCTTTATTTAAAGATAAATAATAAAAGGGCAATTAGTAATGGTAAAGCAGTAAGACCTATAACTTCAATTTCTCAAAGTTCCTTATTTACTGGTTCTATTATGGAGCCCAATATGCTTAGTGAGTTAAATAGAGAGATACTTTCTTGTGATTCAATTGATTTACTTATATCTTTTGTTAAATGGAGCGGACTTAGATGCATTATTGATAGTTTAAAAGAAGCAACAAACAATGATAAAAAGTTAAGAATAATAACAACATCATATATGGGAGCAACTGATGCTAAAGCTATTTATGAATTAAGCAAACTAAAGAATACAGAAATTAAAATATCATATGATACAGAAAGAACAAGGCTTCATGCTAAAGCTTATATGTTTAAAAGGGAGACAGGCTTTACTACTGCTTATATAGGGTCATCAAATCTTTCAAATGCTGCATTAACTTCTGGACTTGAATGGAACATAAAAGTGAGTGAAAAAGATTCCTTTGATATAATTAAGAAATTTGAAGCCACTTTTGAAAGCTATTGGAATGATAATGAATTTATAAACTACATAGGAACTGATAGTGACAAAGAAACATTGGCTAGATCTCTTAGAAAAGAAAAATATAATGATGAACCACAGTTTAATTTTACTTTTGATATAAAACCTTATTCATATCAAAAAGAAATATTAGAGAAGCTAAAGGTTGAAAGAAAGATATTTAACAAACATAAAAATTTAATAATTGCAGCTACTGGTGTTGGAAAGACTGTAATTTCAGCTTTTGATTATAAAGATTTTTGTAAGGAAAATAAGACAAGTGTAAATAAATTATTATTTGTTGCTCATAGAGAAGAAATATTAAAGCAAAGCCGTGATACTTTTAGAGCTATACTTAAGGATAACAATTTTGGAGATTTAATGGTTGGAAATAATGTTCCTGAATCTTTAGATCATTTATTTGTTTCCGTGCAAAGCTTAAATAGTAAAAAGTTGTATGAATCAACTTCAAGTGATTATTATGATTTTATTATTGTAGATGAATTTCACCATGCAGCAGCACCATCTTATCAGAAATTATTAGAGTATTATGATCCTAAAGTTTTACTAGGCTTAACAGCAACTCCAGAGAGAGCAGACGGTGCTGATATTTTCAAATATTTTGATGACCGTATTAGTGCTGAAATAAGATTAAATGAAGCAATTAATAGAAAGCTTCTAAGTCCATTTCAATATTTTGTCGTTACTGATACCATAGATTTATCTAAGCTTAAATGGGGAAGACGTGGCTATGATATTTCAGAATTAAGTAATCTTTATACAGGAAATGATCTTAGAGTAAATCAAATAATTCAAAGTATTAATAATTATGTTACAGATTTAAATGAAATAATTGGTCTTGGATTTTGTGTAAGTGTTGAACATGCCAAGTTCATGGCAAAAAGCTTTAGTGAAAATAATATTCCATCAATAGCACTCCATGGTAATAGCAATGAAAGTGAAAGAAATGATGCTAAAAGAAAATTAGTAAATGGTGAAATTAAATTTATTTTTGTTGTGGATTTATATAATGAAGGTGTAGATATACCTGAAATTAATACAGTTTTATTCTTGAGACCAACTGAAAGCTTAACAGTATTCCTGCAGCAATTAGGAAGAGGATTGAGATTAAGTGAAGGTAAAGAATGCTTAACAGTTTTGGACTTTGTAGGTCAGGCTCATAAGAGTTATAATTTTGAAGAAAAATTCAGAGCACTTGTAGGCAAAACTAATCATAGTGTTAAAGAATATATAGAAAATGGATTTTTAACCTTACCAAAAGGCTGTTATATTCAGTTAGAAAAACAAGCAAAAGAATATATTTTAAGAAACATAAAATCTTGTGCAAATAATAAACAAAATCTAATTGTTAAATTGAAGAATTTTAATTTAGAAACTGACATTGAACTTAATTTAGAAAACTTTTTAAATTATTATCATTTATCTTTAGTCGATTTTTATGGAAAATCAGGTGATAGAAGCTTTAGCAGAATGCTTGTATTATCAGGATTAAAAGAAGATTTTAATGAAGAGCAAGAAAAGGAAATAACTAAAAAGCTTAAAAATTTATTTAGTATTAATTCAAGAAGATTTATTGAGTTTACATTGAATCTTCTTAAAGATAATAATATTTATAATAATGACTTTGATGAAGAAGAAATGCTTATGGTAAATATGATTTATTATACATTTTATAATGATACCCCACAAAAGCAAGGATTTAGCTCCATAAGAGAAGGAATCGAAAGTCTATTAAAAAATGAAAATATGGCTCAGGAAATCATAAGCATATTACGTTTTAATTACAATAACATTGATTTCATAGATGAAAAAGTTGAACTTGGATTTCCTTGTCCTTTAGATTTGCATTGCGAATATTCAAGAGATGTGATTATGGCAGCACTAGGATATTTTAATGAAAATAAAAAGCCAGCATTTAGAGAAGGTGTCAAATATTTTGCAGATAAATCTTTGGATATATTCTTTATTACGTTAAATAAAAGCGATAAAGATTTCTCACCATCAACCCTTTACGAAGATTATGCAATTAATGAAAGTTTATTTCATTGGCAAAGTCAAAGTACAACATCTGTAGAAAGTACTACAGGAAATAGGTATATAAATCATAAAGCTTTAAATAGTAAAATTGCTTTATTTGTTAGAGAAAGTAAAGAAAAAGATGGAATCACATCTCCATTTACTTATTTAGGTTTATGTGAATATGTTAGTCATAGTGGAAATAAACCAATAAGCTTTGTTTGGAAGCTTGAAAAAGAATTACCAGCTAAGATGATTAATAAAGCTAATAAAACAATTGTAATTTAAGCGAGAGCCCAAATGTTTATGATATAAGATATTATCAAGTAAGGGATAGCTTTTTATAGGAAGGACTGTATTTCCTATAGCATATGCATTAATAATGAGTTTTATTATAGTGTGTACTTTGAATATGAAAAAAAGAGTCTATGAAGATTTTTATGTAATTTACCAAAAAACCTTGTTACTATATTCGCTATGAACCTTTTTTACTTTGTAAGTATTTATTCCACATTTATATTATGATATTGGATTTTTTATATTTCCTGAATATATAACATAATTTAGTATCTAAGATTAACTTAGACACTTAAATTATGTTTTTTTGAACCATGTGAATTATTTAAGGATGTTAATCTGTAGAATTTTACATGCTTATCAAAAAAGCCTTGAACAATTGAAACAGTTTTTCCAGTAGTAAATGCACATATAACTGTACCAATGCCAACACCAACTGCTTTATGAAGTATAAATAATGAAATTATAACAGTTGTAGTTAAGCAGCATAAATCAAAGGTTGTCTTAACATATTTGTAGGGTTTATTTAAAATGGCTGATAAATCTCTTGGAAATGTATCAGTTGGTATAATTGGAAGCATACTATTATTAGATAAGCATATTCCAAATGCTAATATGAAAAAGCTTAAAATAAAGTAAATAATATGATAAGTTAAAGAATCAGGTAAAAAGCAAACCCATAATTCATGAACATCTATCATTTTCCCAAAAGCAATACCCATTAAAAAAGAAAAACTATAACTTAAATTAATTTTTCTACTTAAAATCATTAAAGATATTACTAAAATTGTTTGAAAAGTATAATTCCATGTTCCAAAGCTTAATATTGTAAAAGCTTGACTAAATACATAAGGAACTGAAGAGATAGAAGATATACCAAAATTACTTTTGGTCATTAAGGCAATACCAAGGCTATTAATAATTACTGCTGTAAATAGTGCTAGCTCTCCTGGAATTCTGATTTTTTTCATAAATAAAGCCTTCTTTCATTAAGATAAAAATAACTGTAATTAAGGCACATAAAAATAAATAATACATATATACTGGTCTATTATTTTTTGATTGTGTCTAATACCTGTCTCTTATAC
>ENA-OXEC01000448-OXEC01000448.1-human-gut-metagenome-genome-assembly--contig:-NODE-448-length-16767-cov-36.3645_pt1 | contig 16767 bp, 15 predicted proteins | sample MGYA00249351_ERZ652235 | MGnify/ENA primary metagenome ERZ652235 (study PRJEB26925, sample SAMN05826906) | human gut metagenome | biome: ENVO:2100002; feature: ENVO:00000062; material: ENVO:00002003...
AAATCTAAAAAAATTCGCTCACAAATACGTCCCAATCGTTCTCGTGAGCGAAAAAACAAACATCCAAGGAAAAAGCATCATCACAATAAAAAATCATGCATTTAAATTACAAATAATTGCATATTTCAAAATTCACTTTAACCAGTGGATTTATTTAGTGTACCATTTTTTAGAAGAAATTTAAATATATCATCTAAAAATAATCGTGATTTATATTTACAAATTACTTAAGTTGACGACATTGTGCGTACCAAGAGGTATTATATTTTTTACTTTACATTCAATATTTACAGGACATTCATTAATATAAGGTGCTGAAACAAATGTACTTTCACTTAGTGTAAAATTCATGTCATCTATTTTATCAAATTTTCTTCCGGGCTTTACACCACAGTAATCAACAGCTTTTACTAAATCAGAACTAGGCATATTAATTACAAAGTCCATAGACTCTTTTATATATTCGTATGATAATCTTTCAGGTCTTATTGAAATATAAAGCATAGGAGGTTTTGTATTAATTGTAAGTATACACAAACAAACACATCTATGTGTATCCAATGAATCTATACTAACAATTACCTTAAAAATGTACCTACTTTTAAAATATGAATAGCTACATTTCTAGTCTATAGCGTTTATTAATTACTTATTTAAAAGATCTAAATATGTACATTAAAGGATAACATTTTTAGAAATTGCTATTTAAAAAAGTATTGACATATTATACTATCGATAGTATAATGGAAGTATAGAAAGGGGTGAAGAAATGGAGAACAAAATAAAAGAGCTTATCAAAATAATAAAATTACTTGAAAAGCTCGTAATAAGTTTAATATCTCTTATCGGCTGGTTACTGATATTAATAGAGATAATAAACTAGAAACAATGGGGTTAGGTAAGAACCTAACTCCTACCTAAATAATAACAGAATTGTTCTCCATATGCAATATGAATAAATTGTATAAAGAATTGGGAATAAGAGTAGTATCTCTTATTGGATTAGTAGCTTTCTTAATTGCATTAATATTAAAATTGTTAGGAGTGGTTTGAGTATGGATGAAAAGAAAAATCCTCAGACAGAAGCAAATAAAAAGTGGCAAGAGCAAAATAGAGAAAAAACTAGGTATTTAAGAAACAGATCAACTGCAAGAAATTTTATTAAGAAGCAAGCAACTTTAGAGGATATTGATGAGATTGAAGAATTAATAAAAGAGAGAAAGATACTATTATCAAAATAATAAAAATTAATTAAATGAAAAAGGCAGCAACCTAAGTTACTACCAATCCCTCGACAAGATTAGTATAACTTAGGTTCTCCTAAAAAACAATAGAAGAGGAGAATTTTTTATGTCAAATTTAAATGAAGAACTAAGTATAAAATTAATTGGGAGGCTTACGCTTTTTTTGCCTCAAATTGAAAACGATTACAACAAACAATTGGAGATGAAGCGAATAATTGATGAAGTTTTGTATGATTATGATGTGCAAACTAAATCAAAAGAATTAATTGCAAGTGATATAGAGGAAAAAATACAATTGTACATAGCATGTAAGAAACTAGAAGGATTAAGTAAAAAAACATTGATAGGTTATAAAAATTTTTTGTTAAGGTTGAATGTATTTTTTACAAAGCCATGTGGAACTATAACAACAATGGATCTCAGAATGTTTTTATCTATGGTAAGTAAAGATAGAAAAGCTAGTACAGTAAATGGGTATATTACATATCTTAAAAATTTCTTTGGTTGGCTACAGAATGAAGAATATATATTTAAAAATCCAGCAGCTAAATTAGCATTTACAAAAGTACCTAAAGTTATTCTTGAAGGGTACAAGCCAGATAATTTAGAAAAGCTTCGTGATGCATGTAAAACAGAAAAAGAAAAGGCACTATTTGAGTTGTTAGAGAGTACAGCATGTAGAATAAGTGAAATAAGCCATATTACTATAAATGACATAAACTGGTCTGAACGTTCTATAAAGGTAACTGGTAAAGGAAATAAACAAAGGATAGTTTATTTTAGTTCTAAAGCTAAGCTTCATATAGAAAAATACTTACTAGAAAGGAAAGGCAATTCAGATTACATATTTATATCTGATCATGCTCCGTATCAACCAATTAAGCAAAGAGCTTTACAACTTATAATAAGTAATATTCAAAAAAGAAGTGGAGTAACTGAGAGAGTGCATTGCCATAAATTTAGAAGGACACAAGCAACATATTTATTAAATTCAGGAATGAGTCTTCCAGGCGTTCAAAAAATTTTAGGACATGAATCCCCAGAGACAACACAACGTTATGCTCAAATAAGCCAAGAAAATCTAAAAAATGAATATAAAAGACTAGTTCAATAAGCCTAAAAAGAAACAAATATTCTTACATAAAGAATACGTAAAAAATGCACATATTTTATGTAAGAATATTTGTTTGTACATAAAGTATGTGTATGTTTTATGTAAAGTATATGTATATTTTACATAAAACATACGTAAAGCTATTGAAAATATATAGAGAATTGATATCTTTTTTACTTTCACAATATAGGTGAAAATAATATGCTTATTTGTTAGATGAAAATTTAGATTTATTGCAACTTATAGAAGTTGTAAGGGTATATGTTTTAGGGTATAATTAGCTATAAAAAATGATACTTTTTTCATAATTGAGGATATTTCAATTATATTAATTCAAATTCTGCATACATAATTTCTTTATTAATTTTTTTGACCACCCTATATTTACCAGGAGTTAAATTATCAAAATCTTTTAATGATGTTAATTTACATTTTTCTTCTGAATTTGCTCCAATCGCTAAAGTGTAGGCCAAGTCATTAAAGGAAACATTTCTTCCAAAAGGTAATTCAATCCATTGATTATCTTCTAATTTTTCTATTAAAAAATATTCGCCATAAGATAATATTTTATTAGTATTATTATATATACCAATATTAATAATAGTAGTTCCAAGACTGTACACTTGTTGCTTAGTCTCTAAAGTTTTTTTATTGGAAAATGTCTCTTGTGTTCGTCCATCCCATACACCGTTTATATCTACAATATATCCATCAGGTGTAATTGTATTAAATAACATACGTCCATTATTATTAAAATAATACCACTTACCATCTATTTGCTTCCATCCTTTTACATATGAATTACCTTCAATATACCACCAACCATTATTATAATTCTTCCATTCTGCATTTGATTGAATTGGATTTAATGTAATAATAGCACCTGTAACTACTGTTACTACTAATATTTTTATTAAGTCTTTTTTTCTCATTTTTATAACCCTCCTATATTAAGGTGAATTAATCATAGCTATACATTATGATTCACTAGCATCATCAATTAAATCTTTCATAGCACTGGTTACTCTAGCAGCTCTATTTATATCTCTATCTGTATCATATCCACCATGAACTCCAATTACTTTATATTTATTAGCTCTATATTCAACTAAAATAGGTGAACCACTTTGTCCTGGTTCAGTATCCATATCATGTCTTATTAATTTACTTGTATATGAGTCAAGATCACCATAACATTCATACATTTGATAGTCATAATCACTTGGCTTAGGGTAACCTGCTGTATGAAGTTCATAATCATTCTCTACATATTTATCAAAACTTGATAAAGATAAATTACCACATTCATCACCAATAGAATTATTTAATCTAATTACTCCATAATCATAGCTTTGACTATGGTTATCTATAAATTTTTGAGGTACATATAATGTTCTAGATGTTTCTCGACCATAGGGTTCATAATCACCACTATATCCAGGAGAAACTTCTACATATTCTACGAATCTATCTAAATCATCTCTATAAAGACAATGCCCAGCAGTAACAACAACATTATCAGAAGTTACAAATCCAGTCCCATGAGTAATTCTTAATTTTTTATCATTATCTCTATATATTATATCTAATAAACAGATACTTCTATATGGTTTATCAGTAGTATCATCTACAATTTCTCTATTGTCTCTGCCAATAAGCTCAAATAAAGATATTTGTGAATCTGTTGTCACATTATTAGAGTCTTTATTTTTATAATAATCATCTAATATTTCAGAATAATCATCATATCCTAAATCGTCAATATTTCCATCATAATCAAGTATTTCATCATCATTATATTCATAATCAGAACTAATTTCATCAACATAAGATTCATCATCATCAACATAAGATCTATCTTTTTTAGAATGTTTAAGAGTCATGCTTGTTTCTTCACCACTCTTTAAATCTTTTTTTACAAAAGTATATTCATCTGATTTGTCTTTTGCCAAAACTGGTGTTGAAACAGAAATAATACTTGTACAAACTAGCAAAACTGGCAAAATTATTTTTTTTAATAATTTTGTGTATCTCATTTTTAAATCCCCCTAAATGAACTTATTAAAGAACATTACATGAGTACGTACTGTGTTTTGTAATAAATCTTTATGAAATACAGTATATCATATCGTTTATCTAAAATTTGTCAGTATAAGTAGAAAAATATAATGATTTAAACACAAAATATATACAAAAAGATTAAACATATGACTTAAATGTAAAAATAAGTTATAAATAAAAAGAAATTATCTATGGAAATTTATAATTGAATAAATAATATTAATTTAATGAAAGATTAAATAAAATATTTTTAGACTTTCTGAGATATCTGAAATATCTTGATGGTCAGCAAGATATTTCAGTTACAAGAATGGTCATATTAGGATTTTTGTCAAAATGCGTACAATATAAATGTCTGAAACTATGATAATGAGTTTTCCCTACAGGTATATTACAGCAACAGCCACTTTATTTTTTATGTTTCTTTTTTACGGAATAACCAAATGTACCTAATGGTTTCGAATTGATTCCGTAGTATTCACCATGAGAGTAGCATATTAGGTTTGCTTTATTAAAACATATTTTGTTATTATTATCTAATAAAGATTCATCAACTTTAATGTTAATAACTTCAAAAAGGAAGAGGTCATGTGTACCTAAAGGTGTTATGGATTTTACTTTGCATTCTAAAGCAATAGGACATTTATCAATAGATGGAGTAGATATAGCTTCACCTTTATTAAGTTTATATCCAAAATGCTTTAATTTATCTACTTTTCTTCCTGATCTAACACCAGCGAAGTCAACGAACTTTACCATATCTCTAGTTGGTAAATTAATTACACATTCGCCACTCTCTTTTATATATTCATATGATAATCGTTCTGGACGTATTCCCATAGCAATTATAGGTTCTTTGGTACAAACAGTGCTTACCCATCCGACAGTAAAGACATTTACTTTATCTTCTTTGTTTTTAGAAGTAACTAGAACTACTGGAGTAGGGTTTAGCATTACACTGCCTTTAAAATTTAACTTTCCCATACTTAATGCTCCTTATAAAAATGTACGGTATTTATATTTGGACTGTAGTACCAGTCCATCCAACGGTAAAAACATTATTTTTACCTTCTTTATTTCTTGATGTAACTAAAACAACTGGGACTGGATTTAAGATTACACTTCCTTTAAGTTCCGTTTTACTCATTATTATCTTCTTCTTCCTCTTCTATAGCTAGATCTTCTATTTCTTCTATTAAAAGATAAGCTTTTAAGCATAAATATTAATGAAATTATTATTATTATTCCAACAAGTGTTCCAATATATAATAATAAATTATCTTTAAGAATAGTTCCTAATGAAATTTCAACAGTACCAGCAACATTTTCACTATGATTTCTTGTAGTATAAGTTAATTGAACATCTTTATTAAATATAAGATTCCAAGCGCTAGCGTTACTGCTAGAATAATTTATTTTTGATTCAGCATCATTTATAGCATTTTTATAATATGTAACATCTTGTGCTAATTTGATAGGAACATTAACAGTTTTCTTTGGACCAAAGAATCCAAATGATTTATATTCAACAGAAGCAGTTCCAACTTCTTCACCACTTGATTTATAAACTTCTTTTTGAACATCATAGCTATAATTCATAATAGCATCCATATCATTGAATTTAGTTGGATCTTCATTATCAACTTGAGTACTTTTTAAAACTACACCAACGATTTTTCTTCCATCTCTTTCATAAACAGTAGCTAAGCATCCACCAGCAAGGCTAGTGTATCCAGTTTTTCCACCTATATTACCATTTTTGCCTAGAGTTAAATTTCTATTTTCAAGCATAACTTTAGAACCATTAATATATATAGATGCTTCTGGTAATTCCATAACGCTTCTTTCCCATTCATTACCAAAGGCTGCTTTTGTTATTAAAGAAAGATCATATGCAGTAGTATAGTGATTATCATCATGTAATCCATTAGGTGTTACGAAATTACTGTTGTTTGCACCAAGTTCTTTAGCTTTGGCATTCATCATTTCTGCAAACTTTGTTGAATCTCCAGCAACGTTATCAGATATAACATAAGCAGTATCATTTCCAGAGAAGAGTAATAAACCTTTCATTATATCGTCAGCTGAAATCTTATCACCAACTTTTATTGATCCACCCATAAAACTGTCATCTAAAGAATATGCAGGCTGAGCTTTTGCAGCTTCTGTATAAACTAACTGATCGCTCTTTTGTTTATTTTCAGCTAATAGTAAGCCGGTTAATAATTTAGTTGTACTTGCTGGATAATGCTGAGCATCAGCCTCTTTAGAATAAATTATTTCTCCAGTTTCTAAGTCCATAGTTATAGCTGATTGTGCTACTATACTGGGTTCAGCTTCGGCAGCAGAAGCGCTAGTGTTAAGGTTAAAAGTGCCAAAAGAACTAAATAATGAAACTGAAAGAGTTAATACAAGGGTTTTTAAAATAAAGTTTTTTTTCAAGTCAATCTCTCCACTTCTATTTATAAATTAAGTATTTTTAGTATAACATATTTGAATTGTCAATGAACGATGAAGTATGATTTATTATAGAAAAAGTTTAAAACACCCAGTTTAAAGAAATGCAGAATAATCTTTACATTTAATTAAAAACTGAAAAAGCATAATTGATAATTACCATGTATAACTTTTACATAAATAAAAATATAAATAATATTTTTATTTATCAGTTTTAAGTCTTTCCTTTATAACAGATTTTGCTTTTAATTCAAGTTCATCATCTAAAAGATCTAATTTTACATCAGTACCATATTTATTTTGAAGAGCTAATAATAATAATCTATCAGCAAATTCGGGATTTTTTGATAAGAAAGAACCATGAAAATATGAACCAAAAGTATTTTTGTATATACATCCTTCATATCCATCTTGACCATTATTTCCATAGCCATGAATGCATTTTCCAAGAGGAGTATGATCATTTATATATGTTCTTCCAGAATGATTTTCAAACCCAACATAAGTTTCATCAAAAGATTCATTGTATATTTCTGTATTACCAATAAATCTAGTATCTCCCCCCTCAGTATAAATATTTAATATACCAAGTCCGTTTATTTTTTCACCATTTGGAGCTGTGTAGTATTTTCCAAGTAGTTGATATCCACCGCAAATTGCAAGAAATACTTTACCATCTTCTATATATTCTTTAATATCATCTTTTTTTATTGTATTTAAATCATTTGAAACAATAGACTGCTCATAATCTTGGCCACCACCAAAGAAAATAATGTCTATATTGTCTTTATCTAAAGTATCATTTAAAGAAGAGTTTACTATATTAACATCTATGCCACGAAGTGATGCTCTATGTTTTAAAATAAGTACATTTCCTACATCGCCGTATACATTTAGTAAATCAGGGTATAAATGACAAATTGTTAATTCCATTTTATATGCCTCCTTCGTTTACCACAACTTTTTAATATAACCTTTTGAATGTAGGTATTTTCGATAGTTTATCATGGCCGTATAAGTTGCAAGGATATATATTTTATTTGAAGAAGAAGTTTTAATTTTTTCAGTTAAGGCTTCATAATCTTCTTGTAAAATAAATTTGTCAGGATCTAATCCACAAACTTTTAATCTAACAGCCATATCGTACATTCTAAGCCCAGAAACAAAAATATCTTCTATTGGGAGAGTAGAGATTTTTTCGAAATCAACATCCCATATCCAAGAAACATCACGTCCATCTGCATAATTATCATTAAGCATAAATACTGCAGAGAATGGATCTTTATTAAGTGATAAAGTATCTAAAGCTTGATTATACCCAGCTGGATTTTTAACTAAAATTATTTTTAAATCTTTATTATCTATTTTTATCTCTTCTTGTCTACCAAAGCTTGACTCTTGACTTTGAAGAGAAGTTTTTATTACAGAATCATCAATATTAAGTTCTTTAGCTACTGAAAAAGCAGTTAAAGCATTATAAATATTATAAGCTCCAGATTGACTTATGAAGACCTCAGTATTATTAATTAAAACAGAGGAATTGTCTGGATTTAAATCAAATATTTTATTTACAGCATAATTTAAATTTGGTCTTTTATAATCACATTCTGGACAGTAAAAATCACCTAAATGATTATAAGTTACAAAATTATATTTGTATGGTGCTTTACAGAATTTACAGAACTTTGCATCAGCATTAATCTCAAGAGTAGTATTTTCGTTTATTGGAACATTAAATCCATAATACATAGAAGGATTATTTAAATTCAATTTTCCAAGTAAAGATTCATCACCATTTAAAATTAATTTAGAAGATGGAGCATTACGAACACCTTCTAGAATTTTATTTAGAGTTGTGTAAACTTCACCATATCTATCTAATTGATCCCTAAAAAGGTTAGTTACAGTTATTATTTCAGGTGTTATATGCTCAGTAATGAATTTAACATTTGCTTCATCAACTTCAATTACAGCATAAGCATTTTCTCTTTTCTTAAAAAAAGAGAAATTTGAAATGAAACAAGCTACTATGCCTGTATATAAATTAGCACCAGTATTATTTGTAATAACATCAAATTTATTTTCATTTAATATATTATAAATCATGCTAGTAGTTGTTGTTTTACCATTAGTTCCAGTAACTAAGATAACTTTATATCCTTTGCAAACAGTTTTTAATACATTTTTATCAATTTTTAAAGCAATTTTTCCCGGGAAATTAGTTCCGCCTTTAAAAAGATGCTTTGAAAGGTATGCAGCAGTTTTTGCTAGAATTATACTTAATATAGATTTTATATTAATTGTACTCACCACCCAATTAACTTTATTTTAGATTATTAACCAATGAATATATTATTAATCAATAACACTAAGATATTTTATTACAATAAGGTATATTAAATCAATATAAAAATATCTTATCTTCAATAATAATAAAATAAAGTTTTTATATAAATAATTAAAATAAGTATAGCATAGAAAATGAAATTTAAAAAAGTATTTTGAATATTAATAAAACTGAGATATAATATAAAGGAAATAAATGTAATTATTTTAAGCAAAATATAAATTTATATGAAAAATCTACTTATAGACAGGCTTTACGCAATTGTCTTATTAGGAAATATGTCCTATAATTAAAAGTGATAAAGAATTTTACGAGGTGTTATTGATGTATAAAATATCGGTTGATATAAATGGGATGACTTATAATCTAAAAGGGGATAAAGATGAAAAGTATTTATTTGGAGTTGCAAATTTTGTAGATAATAAAATAAAAGAAATAGCAAATAAAAAAACAGGATTAAGTTTACTTGATTCAACAGTTTTGGCAGCCGTAAATATAACAGATGAACTTTTTGAATGTGGGTATGAATTAGAAAACATTGAGAAAAATCAAAAAAATGTTTCAGAAGAAAATTCAATATTAAAAAGTAAATTAGACAAACTTAAAGAAAGTTTTGAACAACTTTCAAAGGAAAAAAGTGATATAGAAATTGAATTTTCCAATAAGGAAAAGGAATTAAAAGAAAGATATAAGAATGAAGAATCTTACTATACTGCATTAGAAAATGATTTAGAAGCAGCAAAGAAACAAATAGAAGATTTAGATAAAAAATTATCAGAAGCAACTGTTGAAAAAGAACAAGCGCTAAATACAAATGCAGATTTATTAGAAGAAATAGAAAAGCTTAAGTCTAATCATAGCTATATTAATCAATCATTAAATAATGAGCTTAGTAGTGTAAAAGAAGAATTTGATAAATATAAAGAATCAGAAGAAAATATTAAAAATGGATATAAAGAAAAAGAAGAAAAGCTAACTAATGATTTAAATAATGCTAATGAAAAAATAAAGAATTTAATTAATAGTTTAACAAATTTAACTTCAGAAAAAGAAGAAGCTATAAATTCTTTAGAAAAATTGAAAGTGACTTTGGAAGAAGAAATTATTTCTAAAGAAAAATTATCTAAAGATTTCGAAGAATGTAACAAGAATTTAGATCATATTAAAGGATTACATGCGGAAACTTCAAATAAGCTTACACAAGCTAATAATAATATAAAAGCAGAAATAAATGAAAAAATTGAAACAATAAAAATGCTTGATTCAGAAAAGGAATTAAACAATAAATTATCTAAAGAAATTGATCAATTAAAAATTACAGAAAGCAATTTAAATAATGATTTGAAATCAGAAAAAGAAAAGGCAGCAAAACTAATAGAAAAATTAGAAAATAATAAGGTTGAAATATCTGATTTAAATGAGAAAATAGATGAACTAAATGAATTATTTAATGAGTGCGATAATGAGCTTTTAGATTATAAGAAGCAATTAGAAAATGAAAAAAATATAAATAATGAAGTAAACGGTAAATTAAATAAAGCCAATGAAGAGAAAATTGAACTTGAAAGTTTAATACAAAAATTAAATAATGAGAAAAATGAATTAAATAATAAGTTGGAAGAAACTTTATTAATTACTGAAGAATTAAAAGAAGAAATATCTAAATTAGAAGATGATAAGAATACTTTAAATATTGAGCTTGATAATATGAGAGATACAAACGATGAGTTATCAAAAGAAATAGAAAAAAGTGATAGAGATATTGAAGTTCTTCAAGAAGAATTAGAACTTACTAAAAATAGTAATTCTAATTTAAAAACAGAATTAAATGATTCTTTGAGAGAAAATGAAAAAATAACTCAAGAATTAAATGATAAAGTAAAAGCCAAAGATAATGAAATATTACGATTAGAGACTGAGCTTGAAGAAAAGAATAATAGTTTAGTTCAAATTGAAGAAGAAATAAAAACTAAGGAATATGATTTTAGAAGGTTAAAAGAGGAGCTTGCAAGTAAAGAACGTGCAATAACAAGATATGAAAAAGAAATGAGCGATAAAGAAGATATATTCTTAAGACTATCAAATACAATTGATACAAAAGAAGCTCAATTAAAAAATCTTAAAGAAGAATTAGATGAAAAAAGAACTAAAATCAATTCTATAGAAATTGAGATGGAAAAGATATCAAAGGAAAATCAAAAAATGCATGAAGAGTCAAAGCATTATGAAAGTAAATATTTTGAACTTCAAGCAAAAGTAATTGATGCACAAATTGAAGTTGCAAAAGTTAAAAAAGAGCAAATAGGGCCAATAGCTAAAAAGAGATAATATAAAAGAAGAGAGTCGGTAGAAAAATTCTGCCGACTTTTTTCTTTTATAAAAATTATGCTACATAGAATTTGAATAAATAATAATTGTTATTTGCATTTTTTTGAATTTAGTATATTATTAAGGATGATAAACTTAAGAATAAGTTTGTAAAAGCATATTGTGGAGGAAATGAAGTTTAATATGGAAAAAATAGAATTACTTGCTCCAGCAGGAAGCATGGAGAGTTTAGTTGCTGCAATAAATAATGGAGCAGATGCAATTTATTTAGGTGGAAGCAAATTTTCTGCAAGAGCATATGCTTCAAATTTTGATAATGAACAAATGGTTAAAGCTGTGGATTATGCTCATAGCTATAATGTAAAAATATATGTTACAATGAATACTCTTTTAAAGCAGAATGAATTAAAGGAAGCTATTAAATATGTTGGATATCTTTATGAAATAGGTGTTGATGCACTTATAATTCAAGATACTGGGCTTATAAATTCATGTAAAAAGATTTATCCAGACCTTGAATTACATGCATCAACTCAGATGACAATACATAATGGTGAAGGGGCGTTATATTTTAATGAAAAAGGCCTTCACAGAATAGTATTATCAAGAGAGCTTTCTTTAGATGAAATTAAATATATTTCAAAGGATCTTGGAATTGAAACAGAAATATTTGTACATGGTGCATTATGTGTATGTTACTCTGGTCAATGTCTTATGAGTTCAATGATTGGTGGAAGAAGTGGAAATAGAGGAAGGTGTGCTCAAAGCTGTAGAATGCAGTATACACTTCAAGGTGAGACATCAGGAGAAAGAAAGGGATATCTTTTAAGTCCTAAAGATACATGTTTGATTGAAGACATTGATGGAATTGTCAAAAGCGGAACATCATCTTTAAAGGTTGAAGGACGTATGAAAAAGCCAGAATATGTAGCTGGCGTTACTAGAAATTATAGAAAAGCTATAGATAAGGTGTTAAATCATACTGATTTTAATTTGGCTAACGGTAAAAAAGAATTAGCAAAATTATTTAACAGGCAGGGATTTGCAAAGGCATATTTATATAAAAACACAGGAAAAGATATGATGAGTTTTGAATATGCTAAAAATACTGGAGTATTTATAGGTAAGGTTTTAGATAAAGGTGAAGTTATATTAGAAGAAGATGTTGCACTTGGTGATGGAATAAGATTTAATGATGATGGATTTACTTTAAGCAAAATTCTTCTTAATGGAAAAGAAGTTAAGGAAGCAAATGTAGGAGATAAAGTTAAGTTATTCCCAAACAATGGTTATAAAAAAGGATATAGATTATTTAAAATGTCAGATAAGAAATTATTTGACGAGTTAAAAGATTATACAAAACCATATTTAAGAAAGATTTTGTTAAATGGAGAGGTCGAATTTAAAGTAAATGCACCTCTTATTTTAAAAACAAAGTTTAATAACAAGGAATATAAGGTTTATGGTGATATAGTTGAAATTGCAGAAAATAAACCATTAACGCGTGAAAGAATAGAAGAATCACTTAAAAAATCTGGTGAAATACCTTATAAGTTTAATAAAATAATGTTTGATGAATTTGATGATGGGTTTATAAGAATTGCATCATTAAATAACTTAAGAAGAGAATTATTTGAACAAATATTAAAAGATAACACAACAAAATATAGAAGAAAAAGAGTTCAAAAAGAATATACAGTAAATTCAAGAAAAAATAATAAAGATTTAGGATATATCTTCAGCTGTATTACTAAAGATCAACTAAAAGCATTAGTAGAAGATGAAAAAGTAGAAAATATAGCAGTTAACTTATCTTTCAGCAGACAAAAAGATGCTTTAAGGAAGGATGATATAATTACAATCACGAACAAAAACATTTATATAAAAGTACCTAGTATTATAAAGCAGGATTTTAATAGTGTTGTTAAGGTTATAGATGAACTTTTTCCATACATAAAGGGAATTATTACATGTAACGCTGGAATAATAAGAAAGTATAAAGATAAGCTATTTATTATAGGGGATTATAAACTTAATATATATAATAAAGAAGGTGCTGAATTTTATAGCGAAGATATTGATATTCCATTCTTAAGTATTGAATTAAACAGAAAAGAATTAAAAGAAACAATGAAGGATTTAAATGTTAATGTTGGAGTAAACATATATGGAAAAACAGAACTTATGGTAAGTGAGTATTGTCCAATTGGAAGTACATTTGGTAATAAGACAGGAAAAAAAGCATGTAGCGGTCCATGTATGAAAGATAACTTTACATTAATCGATAGAATGAATGAAAGATTTAGGGTTCTTTGTGAAAATACATGTAGAACACATATATTAAATTCACTTCCTATTAATTTAATTGAAGAAGCTCCCGAATTAAAGAGCTTTGGAATAAATAACTTTGGAGTTGATTTTAAAGATGAATCTTATGAAGAAGTTAGAGAGGTGTTAAACCAAATTGAATTTGGTAAGAAAAATGAAGATAGAGTTTATACTAAAGGACATTATAAACGTGGAGTAGAATAATATGACATGAAAACTGCAAGCATAATAGCAAGTATATTATATTTTCCTATGTTGATATTTTCGGGTCTAACTCTCCCTTATGAAGTAATGCCAAAATTATTACAAAAAGCTGCTGATATTTTGCCTTTAACCCAAGGTATAAAGTTGTTAAAAGCTACATCTTTAGGATTACCAGTTAATGATGTTATATTTCCAATTACAGTAATGGCGGTAATTGCAGTTATTTGTATCACTATTTATATTAGGTTTTTTAGATGGGAATAAAATATAGAATTTCTCATGTGGTAAATAAAAAAATTAACTAGTATTTTTATAATTTATAAAATGAGTTCTCCTAATTAGGAGAACTCATTTTTAATTAATAACTATACAAGCATAGTATTTTAATTAAGCTTCAAAATTTTTAATACGTATTTGCATATTGTTTTTAACTTTTAATTTTAACAAATCATTATTTTCATTACTATAAATATAGTTAGTTTCATATAGTTTTTTTACAGTACTTCTTGTAAGATCTAAATTATCACTGAGAAGTTTATCAACTCTAAGATTTGTTGGAAACTTGGAAATAATATTTATAATAATTTCGTCTGAATCACAATAATTTGTTTCAATTTCTTTTTTTTCAACAGAATATGTTATGTCATCAAAGATTGCTTCAGCTTTATTTTTACTATAAAAATCGAGATTAAAGCTGTATTCCTTTGCTAAATCTTCATCGTTGGAAAGAAATTTCTCATACTCATATCTAGAAATATCAATTGGCTTAATTCGTTTGTATATGGTCATATTATAAGTTGACTTACATTTATCGCATTGGTAAATAAGCCAAACATCGAGATTGCTTTTGTTTGCATTTACTCTGAATTTTTTTGTGTTTATATAGTTTGTTTTTTTGCCACATTTAGGGCATATTCTTCTTATAGTTGGCAGAGTTTTGGGAATTAACTCCCATTCATATTCTTTTAAATAGCTCATTTTGCTCCTCCAAATTAAATCTAAATTTTTAGGATAAGCAAAGGCTATTGTATTAAATTTATGATAATGCAATAGCTTTTGTTATGCATTCATAAAAGGTAGTTTCATAAATAAATCCTCCAATCATAAATAATATATTGATATTTTATTATTTAATGAATAAAGATTAAACCTCGAAGTTATTTATGAAATAAGAATAATATTTTTATATAACAAAAGAGTGTCCAATTAGTAGACACTCTTTTGTTATATAAAATAAAATTAAATACTAAATTTATATATGATAAAGATATGTTCAGTAAGGATTGTACTAATTTTTAAACAACCATTAATTATCTATATCAGAAAAGGTTTCTTTATCTTTTTCAGTTATTTCTCTTAAAACTCTGCAGGGATTGCCAACTGCAACTACATTTTCAGGGATGCTTTTTGTAACTATACTTCCAGCACCAACAACAGAATTCTTTCCAATTGTTACTCCAGGAAGAATGATAACACCTGAACCAATCCATACATTATCTTCAATTTTAACTGGTATAGAAAATTGTGCTCCGTCTTTTCTTTGAGAAGGATGTATAGGATGTCCAGTTACAGAGATAGTTACATTTGGAGCTATCATAACATTATTTCCTATATAGACTTCTATATCATCAACAATAACTAAATTAAAATTAGCATAGAAGTAGTCACCAATATGTATATTACTGCCATATGCAACATGCAATGGTGTCTCAATAAAAGGCTCCTTTCCAACACTTCCAAAAAGTTTTTTTAATATTTCACCACGTTTCTTTTGCTCGCTAGGGCGTGTGTTATTATAATCATATATAAGTTCTTTTCCTCTTAAACGTTCATCTGGTAACCCCTCATACATATCTGTATAAAGCATTCCTTTTCTCATTTTTTCTCTAATATTCATAATATAATCTCCTGTATAATATAGTAATTAGTTTTAATTACATTATACAGCAAATTTTATTAAACGTTAACATAATTTATAAAAGTAAATATACCCCAACTATTTTATTATATCATAAATAAAAATTGAAAAATAGACTATATTTTCCCACAAGATAGAGATATAATTTAATCAATAAAAACAATATTCAAAATTTTCAGAATTAATTTAGGAGATGATTCCAATGCAAAGGTTAGTTGAAACTAAGATTTAAAACATGGTAAGGAGTGAGAGCAAAATTTATTTAAGAACATAATTTTGATTAGGCGACAAAATATAGGGAGATGATTCCAATGCAAAGGTTAGTTGAAATTAAGATTTAGAACATAGTAAGGAGGTGAAACCAATGTTTATTTAAGCTTAAACAATAAAGCATGAATTACCATAATTGATGCAACGATTATAGAGTTTGAAAGAGATATTTGAGTGATCTATAAAGTTTAAGTGAAAAAGCATTTGCATTAAGGTTGAAAAGAAATTTTAGAAATAAATTTATAAAGGAGATGGTTAAGATTCAGTTTATAAATGAAATTAAGCTTTGACTTATTAGGTTAAGAGGTGATGTGAAGTAGAGCGTGAATAGTAAAAAGAGGTGTGTAACAATTATTAAAAAATTTAATAATAAGATATTATAATGGCTGATTATGAAAAGGAAAAATCATAATCAGCTATTATTTTTTCTAGTTATTTATAATATATATAGAATGTATTCTGTCTCTTATACACATCTGACGCTGCCGACGAAGAG
>ENA-OXEC01000454-OXEC01000454.1-human-gut-metagenome-genome-assembly--contig:-NODE-454-length-16447-cov-68.1885_pt1 | contig 16447 bp, 12 predicted proteins | sample MGYA00249351_ERZ652235 | MGnify/ENA primary metagenome ERZ652235 (study PRJEB26925, sample SAMN05826906) | human gut metagenome | biome: ENVO:2100002; feature: ENVO:00000062; material: ENVO:00002003...
GAAAAGCGACCAATGCACAAACACCAGTCGCTATCAGTATGGTTATGAAGTTGTAAAGGGAAAGCGTAAAGCCATTGTCTAATAAGCTGAAATGTTCCCAGTCGGTACGCATGAGCTGTTTTGTATTTAATAGCAGGATAACCGCTACGAACACAAACAGGAGTGTCCCCATTGAAAAGCGATAGACAAGGTTCTTATCGCTGGCTCTGATACGGTGTCCTTTGTTTAAAATCATTCTCATAAATCAATCACTCCTTTCTGGGTATGAAAAAAGCAGTCAATCGTATAGACTAACTGCTTTGTGTGCATGGATATGAAGTTGTCAAACTGGAATTTAACGTTCACTCATATATTGTTTTATTTCATCAGAAGTCAATTTTCGTACTTCTGTATGTGGATATTCTTTATACTCTCCAACATTAAACACAGGTGTCATTTGTTTGCATTTCTTGTCTTTATTCTTTTTCAAGAATAGATGTAAATCCTCATTCCCGGCGAATATTTTATAAGATACTCTGCCTTTACTGTTCTCTATCTCATAAATACCACATGAACTTTTCGTTGTATAATCGGCTGTTCGTAAATAAAGTTTTGCAATTTCCAATGACTTAAAAGGAAAATTCCATCTTTGTAATCCTCTGTTTGGGTCATGTTCAATACAAATGCAACGTCCACAAGTTCCACAAATATATTGAGTGTGGTTTTCTAAGCAGTCCAAGGGATTTAGTAATGGTGTTATTCTATTTTCATCAGAGTAACATTCTTCACACATTTTTCTTTTCGCTCCTTATCAAATTCTAATTTGTCGCTTTCTTCATACCCATATTATAACAGTTCCGTATATCCTCTACAACGAAAATCTATTCAGCAAGTCTATTTTTTCGGTTGTCCCTGCGGTGTATGGTTCTGTGAAGTGCCTGTGTTCTGATTGCCTTTATTCTTCAGTACAATATCTTCTGCCTTTACATACCAGTCCACATCTGCACCCGTATAGGTTTTTCGTGATACCGTATCGGCTACGGGATTGACAAGCTCCACGACTGCATTGTAAGGAAATTCCCTTAACGGTACTTCTGGCGGTACGGACACGGGGATAATTCCACCATGCAGACTGCACTTCAAATCATAGATACGCTTTTTAAGCTGGGTACTCGGTGTCCCGTCCTCATTCTGTAAGAACACATCACGCACCGCTGTAAATTTTAATTCTCCAAATGTTTTCTCTTTGTCAATAACAAACCCGTTTGATAATCTCATAATTTTTTCACTCCTTTACTTTTCTTGAACTGCTACAATATCATCAGCAACTAACACATAATCGGTATGTCCCATATCCCCGATTGCGTAACCTCTGCCATATAACTTCGGATTGACAAGTTTTACTTTCTGTTCATACTTGAAATGCTTTTCGCCAGCCTGCACGGGAATTTCTACCACAACATTTTCGCCTTTCTGTACGTCAGAATAAAGGTTATAGCTTCGTCTGGCTAAGACCCTGCGGTTATTTTTATCTCTTTCAAAGACTGGCTCGCTTTCGCCTGCAAATTCAAGAGTTCCAAAAGACTGTGCCATATCTGGCACGACATATTTCATTTCCATATTGTTTTACCTCGTTTCTTTCTATTTTTGATAAGTTTTTTGATTGTGATTTCTTATTCTGGCGGTTTGGGAAGTACCAGCAATCCCCCAGATAGTAAAGGGTAAAATCAATGCTTACGCACCCTTGACTATCCGTGTTCTTGCAGGTTGTAGGCAGACAAGCCAGAATAAGCGGAAGTTTGCCGTTTGACAGCTTCGGCGGAGAGCGTGATTTTTCTTTCATCATACCGTTACCGCCTTATGATTTCTTCATTTTACGGCGTTTGTAAAGATATGTTCCAGCCAGCCCACCAGCAGACACAAGCAACATCACGATAAAAGCCATTACATTTGTACTGTCGCCCGTTTTGGGACTGTCGCTCGGTCTGCTAGGCTTTTCTGGTGTCTGCGGTGTTTTGGGTTTCTCTGGTTCTTCTGGCTTTTCCTTAAAGGTAATCGTCTGTCCCTCGTCGTCAATGTCCTTATGCTCGGTAACTTTCTTCGGTTCGTCTGGATTGCTCAAATCGTACAATTCCTCAAAAGTTACAAGCTGTTTGCCGTCAAGAGAAGTAGCGTCAAAGGTAAAGGCAACTTCCACTTTCATAGTTTCGCTGTCAGCAGTAAAAGTATAATCACTTTCCACACGCTTTCCATTGATAAGAAGCTCGGCATTTTCTTCTTTCAACATCTGCCAGCCCACAAGTTTGTACTGTGTACCGATTTCTAAGCCCTCTAAGGTTACGGTATCAATGATTGTAACGTCTTTTCCTGCTTCAAGCTCTTTGTTGCCGTCCTTATCGGTAGCAGTTGTATGAATTTTGATGATACGCTCTGTGATAAGTACCGTCTGCCCGTCGTCCTCAATGTCTTTATGTTCCGCAACTTTTACGGGTTCGTCTGGATTGCTTAAATCATACAATTCTTCAAAGGTAACAAGGTTTTTGCCACCTAAAGCAGACGCATTGAATGTATAGGAAATTTCCACTTTCATTTCTTCATCATCAGCGACAAAGGTATAATCGTTTTCTACACGTTTCCCGTCAATAAGAAGTTCTGCGTTTTCTTCCTTTAACATCTGCCAGCCTTTGAGCTGATATTTTGTGCCTTTTGTAAGTCCGTCCAATTTTACAGTATCAACGATTGTAACCTCTTTTCCTGCAAGGATATTTTTTTCGCCGTCCTTGCTGGTCGCTGTGGTATGGATAGAGATTTCTTTTTCGTATTCATCAGTCAAAGTCCCTAAATCAACCACAAGGTTATTTCTTGATACCACGATTTCAAAAGGTGGGATAAGCTCAAAACCCTTGTTGCTTTCAGAGCGTAATTCTTCAATGATGTAAGTATCATAAGGTAACGCACCCTTGCTGTCATCTGGTTCAGAAGTTCCAAACCACACACCGTCCTCGCTGGTCTTTCCTGCGTTTGTATTGTGCTTATGAGAAGCCCATTCAGCAGAAGTGGAGAATTGCCCGTTATCATCAGTTACCACTACATGATTTTCACCCGTCGTCTTGCTTGTGATCCTAAAGGGAACATTAGCAAGACGCTTGTGTGTACCTGCACCGATTTTCACTCCCTCAATATCCCCACGCTTAATCTGATTGTAGATAGAGTGGGCTTCGTCGGTTAAGTCCACGATTTTTCCATTCTCTGTGATTGCAAAGTCAATCGGCTTCGCACCGTCTGTCAAGTAACCGTCGGGAGCTTCACTCTCAACGATACGGAATTTCCCATAAGGTAAAAGGTCAGCAGAAGTAGAAGCCACACCCTCAATATCTGTACGAATTGTCTTTACCACTTCATTTTTCTTATATAGCTTGCCCTCAACCAAAACAGAATTGTCATTTAAGGAAATGACGTCAAAAGCAGTATCTTTCAAAGTGGCACTTCCTTGTGGTTTGGTATCGCCCGTTTCTAAATCTCGTTTCTGAATTTTAACACCGCCACGGATAACCTTGTCTGATACGGAAAACTGATTACTCCCAGATAATACGGCAAGGTCGCCGTCCTCGGTAATCTGTGTAAGGTATAAGCCTTTTATCTGTTCGGACTTATCGCCAGCCTGCATATATGCACCGTCTAACAAGTAACCGCTTGGAGCTTTTGTTTCCTCAACAGTTAGTGTTCCAAGTGGAAGAACTGCTTTACCGTTCTGCATATAGAAGTTATCGCCAGACACCTTGTATGCGTCCCCTAATTTTGTGATGTAATGAGTTGTCCCGTCGCTGTCTGTTTCAGCGATTGTCTTTGTAATCCATGTACGAGTAGCTTCGGCAGGAAGATTGTCTTTGTTATAGAAGCCTGCATAATACTTCCATGTAAATTCCGCACCGGCTAGAGAAGCGTTCCCTTGCGGATTGTCTTTCTGTGTTTCCATATCAATCTTGAAAAGCTTAATCAAAGTGTCTGTTACTTTCGGTGTATCTGATACTTTCAAGGTCGCTGTCCTTCCAGCTTCAACCTTTAAGGAATATACAGTTTTATCTACTTTATATCCTGCTGGTGCAGATAATTCCTTGATATAAACTGTGCCAGCCTTTACCTCTACAACATCTGTATTTCCGTTTTCATCAGTCGTAAGGGTGGCAAGCTGTTTCGTGCAGTCCTTATCAGAAAAGACACCATAGGTCGCACCAGCGATTGAGTAATTCCCGTTACCGTCTGTAATGCTGGTATTACTGGAAGTCTTTTGCAGTTTCGCATTTCCGACATTTAACTTCGCCCAGAATTGTCCCAATTCCTGCCCCTCGCCAGAGTAGATATAACCGCCACATTCATAGCGTCCTTTATTCTCTTTGACAAAGGCTTTTGCACCAGAGAAAACTTCGTCCTGCGTTGCCTTTGGAATTTCATCATAAGAAGCTCGCACGTTATCACATTGCCAGCCAAGATGTACGCTCAATCTCTGCCAGACTACAAGCTGTCTTAAAAGGTAAGCGTGATTTTTGCTTATTCCGCTGTGGCTGTCTGTGTACTGTTTTACATATTCGATAGATAAGGCAACGTCGCTTATCTGGTCGGTACTCATGCGTGAGCTTGCGTCAGCTCTGGTCTTGTAACCATTCTTAAAGTCTGTGTTGATGTCAATACAGTAAGCGTCCTCGCCCTCAACGGTCAAATGTCCCTCATTAAAGGTAGAACCAATCGAACCATCATTCATTACTTTTTCAACGATACCGACACGCTCTTTTGACTCCGTCCAGTATTGCTTGCTTTCTGCATGAACGGGTGTAGTCGGTAAAGCAGTAACGACAGTCGCAAGAGCTAAGAAGCCCGTACACAATCGTTTCCATGTCTTTTTCATAAATCTAATGCTCCTTTCATTTTGGGTAATAAAATAGCCGTCCAATAAGAACGGCTGGAAATAGAAAAGGAACGTCATTTTAGGCGTTCCATAGTCTATAAGTTATTCAATTTTTTCTTGTTTCAATACTGATGTGCTGTACCATATCTTTGCATATCTAGGAAAACTTGCGTATCAAGGCTCATTCGTTAGTAGTAAATAAGTAGTAAATTGATGTGTTTGTTTCCTTGAAACTGCTGATAGATACTGTGTTTTAGCGGATAATCAGATTTTTATTGAGTTTTTACATTTTAAAAAATGATAAAATATTAACTTTATTAATTTAAAAATGTATCTATTCACGACAATAATAGTATTAGATACTATGAGTTTAGATGAAACAAAGAAATAAAGCTCTCATATTGGGCGGAGAGTTGCCTTCAAAAATGAAGCTTTAGAATTTTTTCATTAATGATTGTTCCAAAATTGTTTGTCCGATGCATATAATGCTTGGTAAGATATTATCCTTGCAGTATAGTCATCTTCATATACTTATAAAGATTTTTCCTTTTTGTATCGGAGCAAACGGTTTTGGGCACAATCATTGATGTTTAAATTTTTAGCTTCATTTTTGTAGCAAGCGAGCCCAATTTCGGTTATTTCACTATAAACTTAATGCCTCCCTTATTTAATTTAAGAATAATTTAAGCATAAATATTTGAAAGCAATTATCAATTATTGTATAATGAAGGATGTGATTAAATAAGGAGGATACTAAATAGATGATCAACTTAAAAAAGACGTCAAGCTTAATTGCGATGGCTTTACTTGTAAGCTTTTCCACAGTATCTACAGAGGCAAAGGCTATTGATAAAGAAAAAAGTGTACAAGTAGCATCATCACAGGGGAAAGAAGATAATACGATATCTTCAGAAAGTGGACAATCAAATAAAAAAGAAACTACTGAAAAAGTGGTATCAAAAGATAAAGAAAATGTTAAAGAAGAGAATAACGAAGAAGAAAGTTTAAATAATGAAAAAAGTACAGATGAAGATAAAAATGAAGATAAAGATAAGGATGGGGAAGAAGTACCATCATATCAATGGTTAAAGGTTCATGATAAGCTATTTTATTATGTAAATGGTAAGCAATATAATGAGCCAGGATGGTTTAACGAACATGATATTAATCCAGAAGCTGATGAAAATAAGATGTATTACATAGAAGAGGATGGAACTGTAGCTGTAGGGTGGAAAGAATTTTCAGATAAATGGTATTATTTTGATGAGAATGGTGTTATGCAGACAGGATGGCAGCAAATAAAATATTCTTGGTATTATTTCGATAAGTATGGAGAAATGAAACAAGGATGGATAGAAGATAATGGTGATAAATATTATCTATATGAGTCAGGAAACATGGCTGTAGGCAAGAAATACATAGATGGAAATTGGTATCGCTTTGGTCAAGGTGGAAAACTTTTAGTTGGAAGATACTATGATAATGGAAAAATATATTATTCTAACAAAGATGGAGTTATGGTATCAGACAAGTGGATTTCAATAAATGGAAATGATTATTATGTTAAAACAGATAGTTCTCTTGCTGTTGGAAAAACAATAATAGATAATAAGTTAGAAATTTTTGATGAATCAGGAAAACATATAGACACTAAAGATCTTGATGGCGATTATTTGTTTGTAAAACAATTAGATGTTGGGGATGCTGACTGTGCATTTATAAAGCTTCCAAATGGTGAAACTGTATTAATTGATACAGGTACTCCTGAATCTTCTGAAAAATTAGTTAACTTTTTAAAAGAGCAAAATCTTAAAAAATCAAAGGATAAATATGTAATAGATCATGTAATAATAACACATGGACATTCAGACCATATTGGAGGATTACGAGCTGTTTTAGAAAACTTTAAAGTAAAGAATGTGTATATGCCTAAAATAGCAAAGATGCAAAACTGGGCAGCGGGCGTAAAAGAAACAGATGAAAATAAAGAACAATTAGAAATGTTAAGATATGATTATAATGTTTATAAAGATGCAATAAATGCCATGAATGAATATGGAATTGACTTTACTGATCCAGTAAAAGGTGAGTACATAGATAAAGAAAATATACTTCAATTTGTACAATCTGACTCATATTTTGGACCTGCTGGGCCAGATAAGCTTACAGCAGATTATTGGGGAATAAATAATAACTCTGCAATAGTTTATTTAAATTATGGAGATTTCCAAATGCTTTTTACAGCTGATATGGAATGGACAGCTGAAGCAAACTTTATAAATAATGACTTATTAGATGGAAGACAAGTTGATGTATTAAAAGTTGGACATCATGGAAATGATACTTCATCAACGGGGAATTTTGTAGCATATGTTAAAGCACCAATTGGAATAATAAGCAGAGCAAAAGAGAGTGTTACTGAAAACAGAGCTTATAAAGATTTGATAAATGGTGGAGTAAGCTTATATGAAACAAGTGCTAATGATGGAGTTTCAATATATGCAACTGAAGAAAATTGGACTTTTGGAAAATAAATATAGGATGTAGAATCAAAGTTTAGTGGATAACAACCGAAATTCAATATATGATAGGCTCGATTGTAAGAAAATTTGAAGCAAAAATTCTAAAGATAGAGGATGTGCCCAAAAATGTTTGCTCCAAAAAGCAAGTTTTTGGACAAACAATTTTGGAACATCCTCTATCTAAGAATTTAATACTTCAAATTTTTAATACAATACTACGCCTATTCATATATTGAATTTCTTTGTTTTTTCTAAAATCATGGATATTTAATTTTTCTTGCTATAATTTATGTTTATGGAATATTCTATATCTAAAATGTAATTCCATAAATTGTATTAATTTATGGAACTACTTAGAAAAGCCTCGTATATTCCAATAAATAAGAAAAGATCTGAATTGCAGTATATCTACTCTTTGGCATATAATGCTTGGCGAGGCATGAGCCTAGCAGTATAGTCCATCTTCATCTACTGATGAAGATGTTTCTTTAAAATGCCTATGAGTAGATATTTCCTTAAACAGAGAAAATATATGAATAATTATATATTTATCTCCATAAAACCCTCATAAAATAAGCAAATTTTTAAGAATCTATATTCATATATTTATAAAATTATACCTTTTAAAAAATGATAAAATATTAACTTCTTAAATCTTTAAACATGCATAAATAAATATTCCGTAATTTAAAAATTCATTTATTTACAAAAATAATAATGCGGTGCTAATAATTTAGCTTTATTTCACTATAAACTCTGTACGTGCCTTATTTATGCTATGTAATATATACTCAATTACTTTATGTTTAATGGGTTTTAAGAAAAATGTACATGGGTTATAATATATAATGAATAGTATAAAAATATGGAGGGCTTTAAGATTGATGAATTAAAAGATATAAGATGGAAGCAGAGATTCGAAAATTTTAAATGATTTATATGATTATTTAAATGAAGTATGTCCATTGCCATATTTTTTTGATCTATTGCATTATGAAAGTATAACAAATAATAATTTAAAGAGACATATCGATGAATATGGAAAATTAATATATAAAAAATAATGAGCTATTGAAAATTTAGTGGCTCATTATTTTTATGTGTCAATAACGTAAAAATTTATTTAGTATCGGAAATTTTATATTTATCCAAATCTTTACCTATATAATACTTCCTATATTCTGATGGGGAGATACCAAATTTATGTTTAAATTCTCGTGAAAAGCTTAATGGATCTTTATAGCCTACAGAAGTAGCTATTACATTAAACGGAAGATCCTCATTGTCTATTAAATCTCTTGCACAATAAAGTCTATACCTTATAAGATATTGCTGTGGTGATTCACCTAAACGAGCTTTAAATAATCGATATAGATGTGATCTATTGATGTGCAATTGTGTAGCTATTTTATCAATACTAAGTTCACTATCATAGTAATTATTATTTATTATGAATATAGCAGATTCAAGAATATCTTTATTATCTGCATGTAAGTCATTTTTTTTAGAGCAAGGATAGCATTTAGAAAAAGTATATAAAAAATTATACAATTCTGCTGTTGATTTCAAATTATTAATGGAATAAGATCTATAATTAATAATAATCTTTTCTGCTAATTTATGTATTTCAGAATCTAGTTCAAAATTAAAAATTGGGTTGTCTTCATTAAGTGATATATTTTGAAAATAATTATTAACTTGATTACCTACGAAACCAATCCATAGATATGTCCAAGGTTTATTTTGAGATGCCTCAAAACGTATAAGAGTATTAGGTATAATTAAAAAGCCTTCTTTTGATTTTAAATGATAAAAATTTTTACCAAGTTGATAAGTGCCTTCTCCATCTAATATAAAGTAAAACATATATCCACGTCTAACAGTTGGACCATAAGCATGTCCAGGTAAGCACTGTTCTATTCCACATGTATAGCAGCTCAGATCTCTTGTTAATTGGCCAGATAGATTAGAATATTTAAAATTTTCCATGATTTATACCTCCAAGATGCAACATTATGCTATGAACTAGCAACATGAAATCGTATTCTAATATATTATAAACCATTATAATAATAATTGAAAAGAGCAAGTAGTACAATTTAATAACACTCTCGAGAGAAAAAAACTATTTTATTTAATTATTTAGGAAGGGACGTTTTTATTATGGAAAAATTTAATAAAATATTAGAAAAATTTATTATGCCATTATCAATTGCTATATCGAATAATAAATATTTAATTGCTTTAAGAGACGCATTTATGTTGGCATTTCCAATTACTATGTTTGCATCTATAATTGTAATTATTCAAAATATACCTTCTGCTTTGGGATTTGATAAATATCTACCAGAAGCATATACAAACTTTATGAATAATTTTATAGGTTCAGTACCTAATGCAACAATGAATATTATGGCTATATTTGTTGTTTTTGGAATTGCATATTATTTAGCAAAAGAAACTAGTAATCAGCCAATTTTTGCAGGTGCAGTATCACTTTCATCATTTATACTTTTAATACCATTTTATACAACAGAAGATGGAGGTACATATATACCTATTAGTAAGCTTGGTGCTCAAGGAATGTTTGTTGCTATTGCAATAGGTATTATTGTAGGGAAACTTTATTCTAAACTTGAAGGAGGCAAAATTAAAATAAAAATGCCTGAGCAAGTTCCTCCTGGAATAGCAAAATCATTTGAAGCAATTATTCCTGCTTGTATTGTATTATTTATATTTACAATTATAAGATTTATTTTAACTTTAACACCATATGGCAATGTTTTTGATTTAGTTTATAAAGGTTTCCAAGCTCCATTGGAAAACTTAGGTGGAAGCTTACCATCAACTTTAATTGCTATTTTTATGGCACAAACTTTTTGGTGGTTTGGTGTACATGGACAAGTTCTTGTAAATTCAGTTATGGATCCAATCTGGAATTCTTTACAATTACAAAACTATGCTGCTTATACAGCTGGTGAGCCTATTCCACATATTATAAGCACACCATTTATGGGAGTATTCCCTATTATAGGTGGAAATGGTATGACACTTGGTGTAATTATATTAGCAATATTTATTGCTAGATCAGCTCGTTTAAAACAATTCTCAAGAATGGTTTTTCCGGCATCTATATTTAATATATCTGAACCTATTACATTTGGATTGCCTGTTGTTTTAAACCCAGTAATTATGATTCCTTGGATAATAGGACCAATGATAGCTGTAACTATTGATTATTACGTTATTAAGATGGGACTTGTACCAGCACCAATTGGAGTAGCAATTCCATGGCCTACTCCAATATTTATAGGTGGATGGTTAGCTACAAACTCAATTAGAGGTGGATTATTACAAATTTTCAATGTAGTTTTAGTTACATTAATATGGGTTCCTTTCTTAAGAGTATTGGATAATCAATTCTTGAAAGAAGAGCAGGCAGAACTTGATAAAAATGAAGAAAGTAAAGTTAAAGAAATGAAATAGTAATATTTTAAATATAATATGGTGGTGAGATAGTCTATGAAATATAAGAAAGAGGTAAATGTTCCAATTGAGAAATTTTTTGAAAAAATTATAGAAGTGCAGAAAGAATATTTTTCTAATATTGATTCTAGTATTAAAAAAATTGAAGCAGGTACATGTGTAAATACTAAGTTGAAGACAAAACTAAATACTGTTGTCCCTGCTAAATTGGAAGTTCTCAAGATTAATTATCCTTATGAGTATGAGCAACGTACTTTATATGGAGATAATGATATGATTCATCAAGCTTTTTCATTAAAAAGTGTAGACGAATCTCACACTATAGTAACTTATTCAGAAGATAGTACTTTTAATGATAAAACAGCTACATATAGCTATACAGTAACTTCACTTTTCTATAAGTATATTTTTAATAGACAAGTGAAAAAAAGAATAGATTATATTGTAGGTAAAATTTAATTTAGACATTTGGAGGGTTAAGCAACATGATTATTATAGATAAAGAGAAAAAGTTCTTTCATTTAAGAACTAAAAAAATGAGTTATGTTTTTAGAATTTTAAAAAATGGAAGTCTTGGACACTTATATTATGGAGAGCCTTTAGCAGAAAATGAGAATTTTGATTATCTTATTAATGATGATAATAAAGCTGCTGGAACAATTAAGTATTATCAAAATGATAGTAAATTCTCATTAGGGGCACAAACTTCTGAATTTAACATTAATGGAACTAGTGACTTTCGTCAGCCAGCTATAGAATTAAGAATTTCTAATCAACTATGTTATGGTGAATTTGCATATGTTGAACATGAAATTACTTGTGGAAAAGAAAGAACACCAGAATTTCCATGTGTATATGGTGATGAATATGAAACACTTACAGTAACACTATATGATGAAAATCTAAAATTATATTTAAAATTAAATTACAGCATAACTGAGGAATCATCAGCAGTAGTTCGTAGCAGTAGTTTAGTTAACAATAGCCAAGAGACATATACTATTTCTAAATTTATGAGTGGTACATTAGATATTCCTGATGCTGATCTTGATTTTATTTCCTTATCAGGGGCTTGGCTTAGAGAAAGACATTTAATTAAAAGACCATTAAGAATGGGAAGTCAGTTAATTGAAAGTACTCGTGGCGCTAGTTCTCATCAACATAATCCATTTGTAATGTTGGCTGACAAAGATGCTAATGAATTTGCAGGAACAGTATATGCTGCATCATTAGTATATAGTGGTAGTTTCTTAGCTCAAACTGAAGTTGACGAATGGAATGTTTCAAGAACACTTATTGGAATTAATCCTATGAATTTTGCATGGCAATTAGAACCTAACACTGAATTTAAGACACCAGAATGTATTTTTGCTGTAACTAAAGAAGGATTTAATGGTATAAGTCGAACATTCCACAATTTAATAAATAATAATGTTGTTGCAAAAAGATGGAAAAACTCTAAACGTCCAATTGTAGTAAATAGCTGGGAAGCAAGTTATTTTAAATTTAATGAAGATTCTCTACTTAAATTAGCTGATTTAACTAAAAAAATTGGAGCAGATACTTTAGTTGTAGATGATGGATGGTTTGGAGAACGTGATTCAACTCAAAAATCACTTGGAGATTGGTTTGAAGATAAACGTAAATTCCCTCATGGAATGGAATGGTTTGCTGAACAAATTCATAATAAAGGGCTTAAGTTAGGATTATGGTTTGAACCTGAAATGGTAGATCCTGATAGTGATTTATTCAGAGCACATCCTGAATGGGCAATTGGAAGAAGTGATCTAAGACGTTCTTTTGGAAGAGGACAGCTTGTTCTTGATATGGCAAATCCAGAAGTTGTTGACTACTTAATATCAAGTATTGATAAGATGATTGAACGTGCAAAATTAGATTATATAAAGTGGGATATGAATAGAAACATAACAGAAGCTTTTTCAAATTATCTAGATAGTGAACATCAAGGGGAATTGTTACATAGATATATGATGGGAGTATATAGATTAATGTCACATATATGTGAAAATCATCCTAATATAATTATAGAAAACTGCGCAGGTGGTGGCGGTAGATTTGACTTAGGAATGCTATATTACTCACCTCAAATTTGGACTAGTGATGATTCAGATGGAGTAGAGCGTTTAAAAATTCAATATGGAACATCTATGTGTTATCCTCTTAGCACAATGAGTAATCACGTAACTGCAGTTCCAAATCATCAAATTGATCGTATAACTCCATTAGAACTTAGAAATAATGTTTCTACCTTTGGTGTTTTAGGTTATGAACTAGATTTATCAAAATTATCTGAAGAGGAATTAAATGAAATCAAAGGGCAAGTAGATGAATATAGAGAGAGACAAAAACTAATGCTTTCAGGTACTTTCTGGAGATTGAGAAGTCCATTTGATGGAAACGAAACTGCTTGGCAAGTGGTTTCTTCAAATAATGAAGAAATACTTGTAGGCTGGTACAGAGTTTTAGCTAAGCCTAATCAACGTAATCAGAGCTATTTGAAATTAGTTGGATTAGAAAATGAAGCTTATTATAAAGTAACTGATGATGATACTATATATTCTGGTTCTGCATTAATGAATATAGGTATACGTCTGCCTTATGATTTTAATGGAGCAAATCAACAAACAGCGCAAATATCTGGCGATTTTCAAAGTAAGCTATTTACATTAAAAAAAATAAATATCTGATAAATTTATATAAGTCAATTAAAATACTCGTTCTAATGTTAATATTGGAATGAGTATTTTAATTTTTTAAATATATATGTTGCAATAATAAAATTACATTTAGGGTGTTTAAAGTCCAAGTAAATATCAGGATACAAAATGTAGAAAACTAATTGCAACATATATATAAAAGTTACTGAGCCACAATCATTAGAAATTAATACTTTTAACATGTCGCATTATTCAAACTAGTTTTATTACTAGATTTTATTTTTTTGAATTTTTTATACCTATCTAGAAATAAAAAAATGCCTCCCTGTGAGCAAGGAGGCCTATGAGTGCTGTAAACAGTCACTCTATTTGAGAAATTAGAAAAAATGAAAAAAATCTAATTTCAATACATATGGTATTATGGGGTACATTAATATTGTTACCATATATAACTAATAATATTCATATTATTAAATTAATTCCTATTTTTCTTTCAGTATTTTCATGAAATTGTTTGATTGTATTTTATAAAATTAATTTAATATGTATTTTTTCTTTTAGCAGAGTTTTTTTCATTAATAAAAGACTCTTCAGTATCTAACATACTTTCTGTATAATCAAACTCCTGATTAGCAATGTTATTAACAACAATCGAATCTACAGCAGGATTGGGCATGTTAATAGGAAAGTCAACTCCAGTTGCACTTTCAACTTCGCTTTCTGTTGGATGATAGTTAGTTCTTTGCTTTGGTAAATAACTAGAATCTTTTTTATTCATAATATTCTCATTAGATATTAATAAAATATCTAATTTAGCCTCCTTAATATTTTAGATTAACATCTAAAATAATCATACTAATAATTATTTTAGATGCTTAAGATAAAATTCTTATATTCTTAGTATTTCAGTTATAATAAAAAAAATGTATTATTTATGTGGTAAAATATACCTCAAAAATTGTCACAAAAGTTATACCAATATGACCAAATTTTATTGTATAATATAATAAATCTAAAAAATTTAGGTTATAACTAATGAAAAATATACAATTGGAGGTATAATTATGCAAAAAAATGCAAAACGTATAATTTCAGCAACCCTTACAATTAATGCATTATCAGCAATAATTCCTGCAAGTAGTTCAAATTTAATGATGACAGAGGTACAAGCAGCATCAGAATATGGAATAACTAATCTAAAGTTATGCAAAACGTCAGGCTCAAAGACTATAACTTTATATGAAGATTCTGATTATGATGATTCAGTAAAATTTAAAAAGAGCAAAACAAAATATTATGCAAAGACAGATTCAAGTTCAGTTAATGTAAGAGTAACTGAAGAAGATGGATATGAAACAAAAATATTTAAAACTTCAAGTTCAAGTGCAGATGCATTTGATCCAGAAGAAAAAATAAGCATTAAATCTGGGACAACTACTTTATATGTAAGAACTTATAAAGATGGTGAATTTGATGAAGATAATGTTAAAGATAATGTAGTAAAAGAATACAAGGTATATGTTAAAAAGGTTTCATCATTAGATGAGGATGACGACGATGATGATTATGATGATATATATTTAGATGATTTAACATTGACATATAAGGATGATGATATAGATTTTGATTTTGAAGAAGATAAATCTACATATAATATAGAAGTAAAAAATAGCGTAACATATGTTAAGGTATGTGCAGAACCAGAAGATGAAGATTATTCAGTTAGAATTAACGGATCAACAGTTGATGAGGATGATGACTGGGAAAAGAAAGTAAATCTTGAAGAAGGAAAGAATACAATAACTGTTAAAATAAAATATGATGGTGATGAAAGAGTATATACTTTAAATATTACAAGAAAAGCAAGCTCATCATCAAGCAATACAGATAATGATAATTCAAACAATACAACTGATTCTAATAATGGAACAAGCACTGTAAAAGCAAATCAATGGGTGACAGTAAATGGAAAATGGCAATATAATGATGCATCAGGTAATCCAATAAAGAATACATGGTTTTATGATAGAGGATATGGACAAACTTACTATTTAGATGCTCAAGGCAACATGGTTACTGGATGGCTTTACAAGGATAGCCAATGGTATTATCTTGATAATAGTGGAGCTAAAAGAACTGGATGGCAATTAGTTAGTGGCGAATGGTACTATTTAGATTCAGCAGGAGTTATGAAGACAGGCTGGTTAAAAGATTTAGATGGTAAATGGTACTACCTAAAAGAAAGTGGAAAGATGGCACGTAATGAGACTATTAATGGATATAAGCTTGGTTCGAATGGGGCATGGATTAAATAGGAACGCATTTTCTAAACAGAAATGTGGGCTATATTGCTAGACTCATACTTCGTTAAGTGACTCTATGCCTGGCTAAAAATACTACTATTAATGGCTATAAATTAGCCTCTAATGGGGATTAAGATAAGATATAAAATAACGCATATCGCATATAATTAAGTATTATTTAACAGATAAGATTCTAAACTAGATAGAAGTTTAGAATCTTATCTGTTTTTTAATACTATCAACTGGTATGTATAATCTTTACTAAAATAATATTCAGATTAATTTTATATGGATCATTATATTACTAATAATATTTATTTACTATTAATGTAAATACTAATATCATTAATTTATACATTAATGAATTAGAATATTTATCTATGCCTTTATAAATTGGTAGATACAACATTAAAAATATAAATATAGCTATACATATAAATATAAATATTTAAAGTTAAAGTATTATAAATTTAAAGAGTTAATTATAAAATTAAAATAGTTATAAAAACATAATTAAATTTTATGATATATACAAAATATTTATTTATATGGTAAAGTATGAGATATAATATATAG
>ENA-OXEC01000457-OXEC01000457.1-human-gut-metagenome-genome-assembly--contig:-NODE-457-length-16278-cov-9.96844_pt1 | contig 16278 bp, 18 predicted proteins | sample MGYA00249351_ERZ652235 | MGnify/ENA primary metagenome ERZ652235 (study PRJEB26925, sample SAMN05826906) | human gut metagenome | biome: ENVO:2100002; feature: ENVO:00000062; material: ENVO:00002003...
CAGGGCCACCGCCAGGGTGAGCATCAGGCTGATGATCCGTTTCATAGTCAAGAACTCCTCCTTTAATAAGAAAGCGGGAGGCTTGCCGCCTCCCGCTGGTTTATTTGGGACACTGTTGGGTCACGTCCCTCTGACATTATATTCGGTATAAAGAAATTTCCCATCGTGGTACACATCCCAGGCTTCCACCTCGAACTGGGCCCCCGGCGCGGAGCAGAACACCTTGGTGAGCTGATCCTCCTGCCAGGGCCAGAACATCTGCACCGCGTTCTGCACGGAGATCCCCAGGTGCAGGTTGAGGGTGGGGGTGCCATCCGCCCACAGCTCTGGGTAGTTCATCGCGGCGTTGTAGATGGTGTACTCCATCCGCCGCGTCTCATAGAGGTTTCGGATAAACAGGTCATCCCCATATTCAACCTAGAACCTCCGCACCTCGGCCTTCGGCAGCTCCAGCTCCAGGAAGCGCGTCTGGTCATAGGTGGGCAGGGGCTCCGGTTCCTCCCACAGACGCAGGTCCGTGATCTCATAAGTGGTGCCGTCATCGCAGAGTACCTTGTCTCCCTCCTGTAACCGGAGGGGCTCGTCCGACTGGGGGATGGTGACCACCCCAGAGGGAGCAGGCGCCGCGCTTTCCTCTGTGTAAGGGGAACTGGTGTCTACCAGGACACGGTTGGCGCCCTGGTCATACACCACGCCGAAGTCTACCGCCTGGCCGACATCCCGGAGCTGCACATAGTTGTGACCATTGATGACGTATGCCTCCAGGTCTACCTGCTTGCCGTCCACATAGAAGGTCTGGGTGCTTGGTGCTGCAGTGAGGGCAGCCACCCCCGCCGATGCTGGTCCTGCCAGGGCCGCGCCGGCCAAGGCACCTGCCAATACCGCCGGAATAAGCTGTTTCCTTTTCATACGGTTGACCTCCTTCTTTCCTCTGCTGTCCTTGTGCTCCTTGCAGCAACAACATACCGGAAATATGGGGAAAAGTCTACCAGACTGTCCGAAAACTACAGGTGAATCTGGTGCCTTTACACAATATACGGTATAATATATGCATCAAAACTACTATGGATGGGGCGCACATGGGTTATATACAAGGTATGAATCGCAATCAGATTATTTGCCTACCAAGCACCCTCGATGATTATGTCGATGAAAAAAATGAGGTACGAGTCATCGATGCATTCATTGACTCTCTTGCGATTGGAGAAATGGGTTTTAAGGCTGAACCGGCCAAAGAAGGGCGACCCGGGTATGACCCTCGTGATATGTTGAAACTCTATGTATATGGATACCTAAATTACATCCGCTCATCTCGCCGTCTACAAAAGGAAGCCAGTCGAAATGTTGAGGTTATGTGGCTGCTGAAGACAGTGGTGCCAGACTTTCGGTGCATTACTGATTTCAGAAAAGACAATGCAAAAGCGATAAAGGAGGTTTTTATAGCATTTGTGAAGCTCTGCAACCGTGCCGGGTTATTGTCGCACGAGTCTGTGGTGGTTGATGGCTCGAAGTTCAGAGCTGTGAACGCCAATAATAAGAGCTATCTCAGCAGCAGCGTCCCCAGGATGATCAGGGAGATAGATGAGAGAGTCGAGCGTTATATGAGAGCACTTGACGAATGTGACAAATAGGAAGCCAAGCCGGGGGCCTTGAGCAAGGAGGATATTGTCGGGGTTCTTGATTATCTTAACCGGCGAAGGCGCCAACTCACTGATGCGTTGGATCAGATAGAATCAAGCGACGAAAATCAGGTATGCATGACGGATCCTGAGTGTCGTGTCATGAAGTCTGGAGACGGTATCCGTCCGTGCTATAATGTCCAAACAGCAGTAGAAACGGAAAACCATATTATTGTTCATTATGATGTAACCGAAGAATGCGTTGACTGGGATCTTCTTGAAGCTGGGATCGCCGGGGCAAAGAATGCATTGGAGGTCGAAAATATTGAAGGCATCGCAGATAGAGGCTATGTCAACACGGAAGTTATATGGAAATGCCTTTTGAATGGTGATACTCCGACAACGTATCCCAACAAGGGAGAGCGGTGCAGAGTTTTCCGTTTTCGGAAGTCAGAAAGCGACATTACAGAAGAAATGCTTGCCTCAAAAGATCCAGAGATTCTCATGCGGTGTGTTTCTGCGGGGATTTTGCCTCGTGTTCTTCAGCGGGAAGATCTGGAAATGACAGTGCACAGACGCCGGGCATCGGGATCATCTCTTTACATGGACAAAAAGACTGGGGAGATCGTATCGCACGCAGAAATGAAGGTCAGAGGCGGACTGGATCGTGAGAAGGTATTCGTTGAATGGCAGCCACCACTACAAGATTATTTCGAACGCGATTTGGAAAGCGATACGGTCACCTGTCCAATGGACAGACACTTCTCTATGATGGGTCAGAAAAGCGTGGTCATAAGAAAGACCCTTCTGACCGACGGTACCGCAGGCTCTCCGTGTGTTGTAAAAAATGCAACAACCGATGTACCTTTGCTCAGACAAGGACGATCACCTTTAAGGCGGGCGAGGTCAGAAAACAGGAAACTTTTTATCAAAGAGCGGCCTGTGGGCTGATTACACGCAGAACGAATCTTTCTTTCCGACCAATCAAAACACCTCCAGTCGAGGGCCCATGGGAGGAGGTCGTAATTCTTCGGTTTTATCCGAACCTACAGCATCTACGAAAACGCAACACGATCGTGGAGCATCCGTACGGAACAGTAAAAAGGTGGCACGGGGCCAACTATCTGCTGACCAGGGGAAAGGTCAAGGTAGCGGCTGAGACCGGGCTTTCTTTCCTTGCGTACAACTTGAGACGGGCGGTCAATCTTCTGGGAACAGACAGATTGATGCAAATCATCAGAGCTGGGTAGGAGCTTGCTTTTATCATGGCTACCGCTTGAGTCGATCCATGCACAGCGCTGTGTTCATTCTGGTTGTAATCAACAGTTTGGACACGGTTTTTTCTATACCCCAAGCTAAGTCTCACCTCTGGGTAGAAACGCTTTGCTTCTTTAACTGCTGACGCTGCAAGGCGGTCAAATCCACCGTAATGACCGACGATAAATTCTGTGACACCATATTCAACAATGTGCTGCTCTACAGCCGCATACAATACCGAATAAATTTCTTTCGATGCCTCCCGGTGTCCGATAAAGAAACAGCTTTTTCCGCCCAAAGTTTTTCCTCCTTTGTAGTTGTGTTTATCGTTAAAATTATACGATATAAATGATTAAATCACAACGATTTATCAAAGTATAATTTACGAAGAACACAAGCAAAGGAGTGATGCAGGTGAAGGATATTCTCTCGGCTATAACCACGTATCGGGAGGAACGGGGCTGGACAGAGTATCAGCTTGCAGAACGCTCCGGTTTACCACAATCCACGATCTCCTCATGGTATCGTAAGAACATGGTTCCGTCCATTCCATCCCTGGAGAAAATCTGCACAGCTTTTGGCATTACGCTGTCTCAGCTGTTTGCCGAAGAAGATGCACCTGTTTCCTTGACCGAGACACAGAAAAAGCTTCTGGAGCGCTGGTCAAGATTGAGCGAAGAACAGCAGGCCGTTGTATTTGCTTTAATTGATAAGATGTAAAATAATCCGCCAGAGGCACATCTTGGTGATGTTGCTTCTGGCGGATTGTTTTTTGTATCAGCCTAACGGTCGTTTCTCTGTCACGGCCTTCAAATATTGCTCCAGGTCACCGTTCAAAAGCAGATGGGCATAGGCCAGCGGATCGTTGTAGATTAGTCAGTCCAGCTCCAACCGTTAGTTCATACTGTTTGTTATGTCATTCCCTATAGATGCACAGTACCTACATCTACAAATTTGTTATCATTGACAGAATCTCTCGGCTCTTATATAATTAATCTAGCGGTGATGGTGTAATTGGCAAACACAGCTTTTTAAGTTAATCAACTTGCTTGCAAGTTGGTTGCTTAAAAAGAAGTCTCGCAGGTTCGAACCCTGCCGCCGAAAGGAATTGAGGTTTCGATTCTTTTCGGCGACAGAGTTCTTTTTTAAGGAGAATTTATGGACCGTTCAGATCATTACAAGTATGCGCAACAGAATTTACTGCTGCTTAATCAGCAAATTTCTATGGTGAGAAAATCCGCCCAAGAGGCCATCGGCAAACACGCATGGCAAGAAGAAAATAATTATACTATACATCAACTGGAAGCAAGTCAGCGAGAAGTTTTAGCTGCTACTAGACTATATACATTTCTAATCTGTTCTTGGTTAGAAGCTCGCATATATAAGATTTTTTATGAAAATTCTTCTTGCGCGTTTACTGATTCTGAGATTGATTCAATTATGTATGGTAATAGACAGCGAAAAAGAACCATGGAGGAAATTTGGAAACTAAGTTTCTCCGCAGCTGTACAAAAAAGTTACGGATTTTCTTCGCATCCTGGAGTTGACTACGACTATAGTTCAGAATTTACTACTGGGAGTTTAAGCCTTTCTAATTATCAAACTATTCGTAGTCTATTTAGCGATGTTGCAGACGCAATTACTGTCAGAAATCGTTTGGCACATGGACAATGGGATATCCAATTTAATTCCAGCAACACTGCTGTTGCACACTACCCTCTTCTTACTCAATATGATAATATTCAAAAATTGGGATTACTAAAGGATAATTTTGACCAAATTGGTGAAATTATCAGCATGTATGTTACATATAAAGATAAACAAAATCCAAACTTTGATAATATCGTTGCCAAAAAGATTCAGATTATTTTTGATAAAAAGAAAAAAGCTCAGAACATGAGCTACGCTAAATATACCGCTTGTCTAAAAAACGCTCACGCAAAAGAAAAGCTTAGACGTAAAGGACAATTTTAACAAAAAACAACCCGCCTGCACCCGTATCAATCACACGAGTGCAGGCGAGTTTCTTTTCAATTTTTTCTAACAGAATCTAATCGTTAGATAATTAGCTTCCTGGTCCGTTCAGACCTTATAGCTTTTAGATACACTTCCGGATTTCTGTTCAGGATCAGGTCTGCATACGCTGCTGGGTCATTATAGATCAGGTAGTCCAACTCGGACCGCTCATACATATTGTTGGCTACCTCGTTCTCCACGGCGATAGTGTCGATGTAGATTATGCTACCATCGGTAAATTTCAATTCCACACAAGTCGTGTCCAAGTTAAACTCACAGGCCAAAATCTTTCTCATAGTCGTTACCTCCCAATACTTAAATTTCAGTTAGTTTTCCGCAGCAGCACAAGGGCCGTTTCGGTTATTTGAGATATTCGCAAGCAATGCGTGTGGATAGCCACACACACGACGGGCAAGCAATGCGAGTGTTAATACACACTCACATTTCCTGCCGTCTGCTTGTTGAGGGCAGCGCCCCCAAGCCCCTTTTGAACACAGAATTTCATTCTGTGGCTGCGCGTTCTCTGAACGCTTTTTGCCCCTATACCCGGTGCCCTGTTTCGGGGCATAGGGTGTCGTAAAACGCGACATCCTCTGGTACTTTTAGGGTGCCGTAAAATAGGGTACCCTTCTGGAAGATGAGGTGGCAAAATATCACCCCAGTTTTTCCTTCCCGCGACGGTGGCGACGGTCGCAACGGTGCTGGGAGTACCCCTCAAAACACCGTCGCGACCGTTGCGAGCGTCGCGCTTTACTCGAGTACTTCAAACGCAGGTGCTTCCACCACCATGTAAATCAGCCGGATACGCCGCCCTGCGTGTTTAATTTTGTACTCATATTTCACCTGATGTTCTTCCAGCAAGCGGCTGGCATTCACATTCAGATGTTTGGTGAGCCGGTTTACCGCCATATCCGTTTGAATCGCCTGGGCCAGCTCGGTGGGACTGCCTTCCCATTCACGGTTCTCGGAGGATACGATCTTTGCCACAGCTTCCAGCACCGGGTCTGGAGGCTGCTTCCAAAGCTCATTCTCTGCATGGTCAAGATCCCACACCAGGCTTTCCTGGTCTTCGCTGAGATACAGCCGCTGATCCGGCTGGTCTCTGCCTACCACCTCCAGGGTGGCCTTGCTATCTGTTCGCTTCTCCTTCTGCATCAGGAGCGCACCATCCGCACAGCCCAGCAAGCCCGTGGTCCCCGAGATCATCTCAAAGCTATCTCCCGCAGGCTGCTTTCTGGTGTGGTGGACAATCAGGACGCAGACGCCATACCGATCAGCAAATTGCTTCAGCTTGCCGATTACCTCATAGTCGCTGGAGTAGCTGTAACTATCATTCACCACCTCACGGACTTTTTGTAGGGTATCCACGATAATCAGCTTGGTTTCACTGTGTTCCCGAACGAACTTTTCCAGCTGTTCATCCAGGCCACCGCCGATCATTTTAGCGTTGGTGGCGAAGTGGAGGGAGCTTGTCCCCTCCACCCCAAACATTCGGAACATCCGGCGCTGCAACCGACTCTCATCATCTTCTAGGGCAAGATAGAGCACGGTTCTCTGATGGACTTTGTAGCCCCACAGGTCTTGCCCAGTGCTGACATGGTGAGCAATCTGAGCCACCAGGAAGGACTTGCCGATTTTGGGCGCTCCGGCAAGGATGTACGCTCCTGTATAGAGCAGGTTCTCAATCACCGCAGACTTGCCCTCGAACACATTGTCCATCAGCTCGTCCAGGGTCACAGTATGCAGGTAAGCTGGGTCGCTCATGCGGCGCATTTTCCGGTAAAGTTCCTCCAAATCTCTTTCCGGGGAATTGCTTTTTTCGTCCGGGTCTGGTATAGTGGTCTTGAAATTTGTAGAGATTGACTGCCCATCATCTGCGCCAACAGATGAGCCCTGGGCGGTCATTTTCTTTTTTTCATCGATCATAGGCGAAATCCTCCTGCATCCCGTTCATAATGGTGGCGATCATACGAATGGTGTCCAGCAGCTCATCGTTTACCCCTTGCCCGGCCTCGATCCGGCGCAGTTCGTCCAGCACGGCGATCAGCTGATCCCGCAGGGCCTTGTAGACCCTGGGGTTGCCCTGGACCACCACATCCCGTTCCAGCAACCGCCGGATAATGTAGTCCTGCTTGGTCAGGCCGGTGAGTTTCACCAGGGCTTCCAGATGTAGATCTTCCTCCGCCGACACCCGGAAAGCCACCGTCTTGTTCCTCCATCGGTTGTGGTTGTCATAGTTCTTCTTGGACATTTTCTTACACTCCCTTCTCATTTTTCAGCGAATCCAGCTTGTCGGCCATTTCCACCTGACGGGTGGGGAACAGATGGGCATAGCGGTAGGTGATGTCGATGCTTTCATGCCCTACACGCTCTGCGATGGCCAGGGCGGTAAAACCCATGTCGATCAACAAACTGATATGGCTATGTCTCAAATCGTGTATGCGAATCCTTTTTACCCCTGTTTGCTTGCAGCCACGGTCCATTTCCCGGTGGAGGTAGCTTTTGCTGATGGGAAACATCCGGCTGTCCGGCTCCACACCGTAGAGCTGCTTGAGGTAGTCCTGGAGCTCGTCACACAGGAACTGGGGCATCTGGATTACCCGGTTGCTCTTGGGCGTCTTGGGGGTGGTGATAACATCCTGCTTGTTGAGCCGCTGGTACGACTTGTTGATGGTGAGAGTGCGCTTCTCAAAGTCGAAGTCTGCCGGGGTCAGGGCCAGCAGCTCTCCCTCCCGGATGCCGCACCAGTAAAGCACCTCAAAGGCGTAGAAGGACAGCGGCTTATCCATCATGGCCTCGGAAAATTTAGTGTACTCTTCCCGGGTCCAGAACAGCATCTCCTTCCGTTCCTCCGCCCCCATGTTGCCCGCCTGCCGGGCCGGGTTGAGGTTCAGACCGTAAAACCGGGCAGCATGGTTGAAAATAGCGCTGAGCTGATTGTGAACCGTTTTCAGGTAGGTTTTGGACAGAGGCTTGCCGTGGCAGTCCCGCATTTCCCGGATCTCGTTCTGCCAGCGCATGATGTCCTTGGCCGTGATCTCCGACAACTTCCGCTTGGCAAAATAGGGCAGGATCTTCTTTTTGATGATGCTCTCCTTGGTGAGCCAGGTGTTGAGCTTCAACTTGGGCTTAATGTCCCTCTCATAGAGGGTGACGAAGCTCTCAAAGGTCATGTTCACATCGGCCTGCTTCTCCATCAGGAACTCCCGTTCCCATTCCAGCGCCTCCCGCTTAGTTGCAAAGCCCCTTTTGAGCTTCTGCTGGCGCTCACCCTTCCAGTCGGTGTAGCGGAACTGCACATACCAGGTGCCGTTGTCCTTGTTCTTAAACGCTGCCATAATTACTCCTCCTTTCTCGCCGTCTCGGTTCTCGTGCCGTAGAACTTCTCGTAGAAGAACTTGCGGTCAATCCGGCCAGAGATCGTGATGCAGCCGGTTTTCGCCAGTTCCTCGTTCATCTGCCGGATGAGCTTGTAGGCGTAGGGCACGGATACCCCCAGCTCCTCGGCCACTTCATTGACGCGCATAAAAATCTGGTTTGCCATGGTAAATACCTTCCTTTCTTCGTTGTTGGTGACTGCTGCTTGCAAGTGTTGTGTTTCATAAATGCCTCCTTACTTATGTCCGCCACTTTTTCTCAGTTTCGCAACCAAAAATCTGACGAATCATTTGATACGCTATATAATCTAAGCTTATTAGCTTAGTATCCTTATAATACTATACATATAAGCTTAATTCAAGCCTTTTGGAAGAAATATTATTAAATAAATTTGCTTAGATTATCTTGACAACACTAAGCAAATATGCTATGTTACATATAAGAACAACCATAGATGGGAGCTGGATGTATGGCGATTGGCGAACGGATTCACTTTTTCCGTCTCCTGCGGGGGATGACGCAGAAATATCTCGGCATGGCGCTGGGCTTTCCGGAGAAGTCCGCCGATGTGCGCCTTGCTCAGTACGAAACAGGATCAAGAACCCCAAAGGCAGACCTTACCGCTGCTTTGGCCCAGGTACTGGATGTCTCACCCCATGCCCTCTCCGTCCCGGATATAGACTCCTATGTGGGGCTCATGCACACCTTGTTTACCCTGGAGGACAATTACGGATTGAAAGTCACAGAGCAGGACGGTGAGCTTGCCTTGCAGGTGGATTTCCGCAAAAACAAGGATGCTGCCCGGCTGCACGAGATGCTCTGGGCCTGGCGGGAACAGGCAGCCAAACTAGAAGCCGGAGAGATTTCCCAGGAGGACTATGACCGCTGGCGTTACCACTACCCGGAGTACGACAGCAGCCAGATCCGCGCCAAGGTGCCGCCGGAGGGCCTGATCTGACCCTCTCACTTGTAGGCCACGGGAGAGGTCATTTGTTGCGCAAAATCAGAAAATTCAGATAAATGAGAGCAAAATAAAAAAGGTCTAACTGATCAGCAAAAATCAGTTAGACCTTTTACTTATGAATAAAAAGATAAGGATTTTTAGGCTACTCGCAAGCCACCCGATTTTTCTTTTCAAACTCAATAAATCGAGATTTGATGAGTGCTATCAATCTGCTATCAAATGGGGAATCTGAAAATCAAAAGCCCAGTGTTTATGCGGGTTTGCGGGCCCAAATATCCACTTTTTACTTATTCCCACTCGATGGTGGCGGGGGGCTTGGAGGTGATATCGTAGACGATACGATTGATGCCCTTCACCTCGTTGACGATGCGGGTGGAGATCTTGTCCAGCACATCGTAGGGGATGCGGGCCCAGTCGGCAGTCATGAAGTCGCTGGTGGTGACGGCGCGGAGCGCCAGGGTGTAATCGTAGGTGCGGCCGTCGCCCATGACGCCCACGGAGCGGGTATTGGTGAGGACGGCAAAGTACTGGTTGATGTTCTTGTCCTCGCCGGCGGCGGCGATCTCCTCCCGGTAGATGGCGTCGGCATCCCGGAGGGTGTCCAGCTTCTCCTTGGTCAGATCGCCGATGACCCGGATGGCCAGGCCGGGACCGGGGAAGGGCTGGCGAATGACCAGGTATTCAGGCAGGCCCAGCTCGCGGCCTAACTGCCGCACCTCGTCCTTGAAGAGCAGGCGCAGGGGCTCGATGATCTCCTTGAAGTCCACATAGTCAGGCAGGCCGCCCACGTTGTGGTGGCTCTTGATTACGGCGGCGTCGCCGGCGCCGGACTCGATCACGTCGGGGTAGATGGTGCCCTGCACCAGATAGTCCACCCGGCCGATCTTCTTGGCCTCCTCCTCAAAGACGCGGATGAACTCCTCACCGATGATTTTGCGCTTGCGCTCCGGCTCGCTGACGCCGGAGAGCTTCTCCAGGAAGCGGGCCTCAGCGTCCACCCGGACAAAGTGGATATCCCACTTGGCGAAGGCGGCCTCCACCTCGTCGCCCTCGTTCTTGCGCATCAGGCCGTGGTCCACGAACACGCAGGTGAGCTGGCTGCCCACCGCCTCGGCCAGCAGGGCGGCGGCCACGGAGGAATCCACGCCGCCGGACAGGGCCAGCAGCACCTTGCCGCCGCCCACCTTCTCCCGGATGGCCTTGATGGAGCTCTCCTTGTAGTCGCCCATGGTCCAGTCGCCCTTGGCGCCGCAGACTTCATAGAGGAAGTTGCGGATCATGTCCACGCCGTGCTCGGTGTGATTGACCTCCGGGTGGTACTGCACCCCGTAGAAGCCCCGCTTCTCGTCGGCAATGGCCACGTTGGGGCAGGCGTCGGAGTGGGCGGTGAGGGCGAAGCCCTCGGGCACCTTGGCCATGTAGTCCCCGTGGCTCATCCAGGAGATGCCCCGCTCGGGCAGGCCCTTGAAGAGCTTGCAGGCGGTGTCGTAATAGGTCTCGGTCTTGCCGTACTCCCGGGCGGTGTCCTCGTGGGCTTCGGTCACCTGGCCGCCCAGGGTGTGGGCCATAAACTGGCAGCCATAGCAGATGCCCAGCACCGGCACCCCCAGCTCAAAGATGGCCGGGTCGGCCTTGGGCGCGTCCGCCTCATAGACGGAGTTGGGGCCGCCGGTGAAGATGAAGCCGATGGGCTCCATGGCGCGGAGTTGCTCCAGCGGGGTCGTGTAGGGCTTGACCTCGCAGTAGACGCCGCACTCGCGCACCCGGCGGGCGATGAGCTGGTTGTACTGGCCGCCGAAATCCAGGACGATCACGGTCTGATGGGACATCATCTTGCCTTCTTTCTCTCATGTTCTCTCACGCCATGCCCATAGGCCCGGCGATATTTTTACAGTTTAGGATACCATATTCCGGCCTAAAGCGCAAGCATTCCGTAAAAAAGCCGCCGGACCCGATCAGGTCCGGCGGCTTTTCAGCGCAGTCCTCAATCCACTTCCGCGCCGCCCCACTCCACGGCGGTGAAGCCAGCGCGCTCCGGCGCGGTCAGCTTCTGGGGCTCCACCTCCACCGGCGCGTCCAGGCCCTTCCACGCCAGGAACACCCGGATCAGGGTGTCGGGGGCCGGGTCGATGGTCAGGGCTGCGGAATCGGTGTAGGCGTCGGTCTGGAAGGAGAGCAGATTGTAGGGGTTGCCTTCCAGCTTTGGCAGCCAGTAGATGATGAATTCGTCAGCCTCCCGCTCGGTCAGGCCCAGCCTGTCCAGGGCGTCCTCCAGGAAGGCCGCGGTGTCCTCCCCCGCCACGCAGAAGCCGGTGGAGAAGTCGTACTCCGCATCCGTGATCCCCTCCCAGAACAGGCAGTAGTATTCCCGGCCCGTGGCCGGATCGGTGAGGGTGCCGCCGGGCCGGGCCGTCACCGTCCAGCCATCCCCGTAGTCCGGGTAGGTGGAGGTGAGCGTCCCGTCAAAGTCCAGGGTCACAGTCACCTCCGTCTCCTCCTCCGGGTAGAGGTAGAGCACCGGCTTGGCGGCTAAATCGCCGCGCTCCTCTGCCGCTCCGCAGGCGGTGAGACCGGCAGCCAGCAGGGCTGCCAGGGATAAAGTCAGCAGTCGTTTCAAAGCATTTCCCTCCTGTCGTTGATATTCATTTAGACGAAGGGACTGGAAAAAGGTTCCCGGCTGGCCGGGTCAATTCCGCCCCGCCTTTTCCCTCCGCACGGAGGGAAAGAAAGCGGGGAAAATCCCGCTGCGGGAGCCCAGGGCATGGAGCAGTGGGAAGCAGACCAGAACGGTAACCAATTGAACCACTATAACATGATTTTCCGTCCGCTCCTCCTGACTGTAGCGTACCGCTTCTCCGGCCATGTCCACGTAGAAGTCGGTGCGGTCCAGGGGATAGCCGGAGGTGATCTGCTCCAGGAAGGCGGGGTCCTCCTCCAGGTCGGCCCAAATCACCCGGCCCACCGGGAGGACAACCTGCCCGGATGCGAAGTTCTCTCCATCCTGTACGCTCTCAGTATGGATGCGGGCAGCCACCCGTTCCCCGGAGGGGAGGGCCAAATTATAGAGATAGCTGCCCTCAAAATAGCCCGCTCCCTCGTTGCGGTAGGCAATACCTTGGGAGAGCACTGTGAAAGTATCCAGCTCCAGCAGCTCCGCGATACTCTGTGCCCGGGGAACCTCTGGCCCGGCAGGACTGCCCGCCTGGCCAGGAGCAGCGGAGTGAACCTCTGCATAGCCGTCATACGTGGCCGCGCTGAGGGCGGAGGCTGCGGCCCCCGTGCCCAGGGACACCAGATAGGCCACCAGCAGGCAGAGCCAGATATCAAAGCGAAGGCGGTGCAGACGCATGGCGGTTTCCTCCCCTCAGATTTCAGTGATGTCGATGGGGCGCAGCTCAGCGGCCCGGCCCTGGGTGCGGACGGTGAGCATGGCCCGGGCGGTGTCGATGGCGGTGATGCAGGCCACGGAGTGCTCCACGGTGGAGCGGCGGATCTTGAAGCCGTCGGTGTCGTGGCGGCGGCCGCGGGTGGGGGTATTGATGACCAGATCCACGGTACCGGAGGCGATCATATCCAGAATGTTGGGATGGGCCTCGGACACGCGGGCCACCCAGCGGGCGGGGATGCCCGCCTCGTTGAGCGCCTTGCAGGTGCCGCTGGTGGCGAGAAGCTCAATGCCCATATCATAGAAGCCCCTGGCGATGCCAATCATCTCGTCCTTGTCCTCGTCCTTGACGGTAATGATGATGCGCCCGCCCTTCTTGGGGGCCTTCATACCGGCCCCCTTGAAGGCCTTGAGCAGCGCCTGGGGGAAGGACTCGGCCAGGCCCAGGCACTCGCCGGTGGACTTCATCTCCGGGCCCAGGCCGGTATCCACGTCGGTGAGCTTCTCGAAGGAGAACACCGGCATCTTGACGGCGTAGTAGTCCGCCTCCCGGTAGATGCCCGTGCCGTAGCCCAGGTCGCGCAGCTTCTGCCCCAGCATCACCCTGGTGGCCAGGTCGATGATGGGCACGCCGGTGACCTTGGAGATATAGGGGATGGTACGGGAGGAGCGGGGATTGACCTCGATGACATACACCTGGTCGTCATAGATGACGAACTGGATGTTGACCAGGCCCACCACGCCCAGGGCTTTGGACAGGTCATAGGTGTACTTCAGGATGGTCTGTTTATGCTTGTCCTCGATGTGGATGGGGGGATAGACCGAGATGGAGTCGCCAGAGTGGACGCCGGCCCGCTCGATGTGCTCCATGATGCCGGGGATGAGCAGCTCCTCCCCGTCGAAGACGCCGTCCACCTCCACCTCGCGGCCCATGAGGTACTTGTCCACCAGGATGGGGTGCTCCTGCTCCACCTGGTTGATGATGCGCATGAACTCGGTGATGTTGCGGTCGTTGTAGGCAATCTCCATGCCCTGGCCGCCCAGCACGTAGGAGGGGCGCACCAGCACGGGATAGCCCACCTCGTGGGCGGCGGCCAGGGCCTGCTCGGTGGTGAACACCGTGCGGCCGGCGGCCCGGGGGATGCCGCACTGGTTCAAAATCTCGTCAAACCGCTCCCGATCCTCGGCGGCGTCCACGCCATCGGCGGAGGTGCCCAGGATGGGCACGCCCATGTCGGTGAGGGCCTGGGCCAGCTTGATGGCGGTCTGGCCGCCGAACTGCACCACCGCGCCCCAGGGCTTCTCCAGCTCCACCACCGCCTGCACGTCCTCGGCGGTCAGCGGCTCAAAGTAGAGCTTATCCGCCACATCGAAGTCGGTGGACACGGTCTCCGGGTTGTTGTTGATGATGATGGTCTCATAGCCCAGACGCTTGAAGGCCCAGACCGAGTGGACCGAACAGTAGTCGAACTCGATGCCCTGACCGATGCGGATGGGGCCGGAGCCCAGCACCAGCACCTTCCGTTTCTCCGCGCCATCATCCGCCCGGCTGGCCCCGGCGGCCTCGTTCTCCTGGTCGTAGGTGGAGTAGTAATAGGGGGTCTGGGCCTCGAACTCGGCGGCGCAGGTGTCCACCATCTTGAAGGCCGGGCGGATGCCGAAGGACTCCCGCAGGGCCTTGATCTCCTTCTGCTCCCGGCCGGAGAGGGCGGCGATCCACGCGTCGGAGAAGCCCATCTCCTTGGCCCGGCGCAGGGTGTCGCCGTCCAGATGTCCGTGATCCAGGGCGTCCTCCATATCCACAATGTTCTGGAAGCGGTCGAGGAACCACAGGTCGTACTTGGTGATCTTGTTGATCTTCTCCGGCGAGAAGCCCCGGCGCAGGGCCTCGGCCACCACGAAGAGCCGCTGATCATCGATGTTCACCAGGCGGTCCTCGATCTCCTCGGTATACAGCTCGTCCAGACCGGGCAGGCGGAGGGACTTCACCGGCAGCTCCAGGGAGCGGATGGCCTTCATCAGCGCCCCCTCGAAGGAATTGCCGATGGCCATCACCTCGCCGGTGGCCTTCATCTGGGTGCCCAGGGTGCGGCTGGCGGTGGTGAACTTGTCAAAGGGCAGGCGGGGCAGCTTGAGCACGCAGTAGTCCAGGGTTGGCTCGAAGCAGGCGGTGGTCTTGCCGGTCACCGCGTTGGGGATCTCGTCCAGGGTGTAGCCCAGGGCCACCTTGGCGGCCACCTTGGCGATGGGGTAGCCGGTGGCCTTGGAGGCCAGGGCGGAAGATCGGGACACGCGGGGGTTGACCTCGATGACCGCGTACTCGAAGGAGTCGGGGTTGAGGGCCAGTTGTACGTTGCACCCGCCCTCGATGCCCAGGGCGGAGATGATGTTGAGAGAGGCGGAGCGGAGCATCTGGTACTCCCGGTTGGCCAGGGTCTGGGTGGGGGCCACCACGATGGAGTCGCCGGTGTGGACGCCCATGGGGTCGATGTTCTCCATGGAGCAGATCTGGATGACGTTGCCGGCGGAGTCCCGCATGACCTCGAACTCGATCTCCTTCCAGCCGGAGATGCACCGCTCGATGAGCACCTGGCCCACCCGGGACAGGTGGATGCCCCGGTCGGCGATCTCCCGCAGGGAGGGCTCGTCGTAGGCGATGCCGCCGCCGGAGCCCCCCAGGGTATAGGCGGGCCGGACGATGACCGGATAGCCGATGCGCCCGGCGAACTCCACCGCGGCCTCCACGCTCTCCACCACGTCGCTGGTGACGCAGGGCTGGCCGATGGCCTCCATGGCGTCCTTGAAGCCCTGGCGGTCCTCCGCCTTGCGGATGGACTCCGGGCTGGTGCCCAGCAGGCGCACGCCGTACTTCTCCAGGATGCCCTGCTCGTGGAGGTTCATGGCCAGGTTCAGCCCGGTCTGGCCGCCCAGGGTGGGCAGGATGGAGTCGGGCCGCTCCTTGGCGATGACCTGCTCCACGCTGGCCAGGTTCAGCGGCTCGATATACACGTGGTCGGCGATGTCCTTGTCGGTCATGATGGTGGCGGGGTTGGAGTTGACCAGCACCACCTCCACGCCCTCCTCCTTGAGAGCGCGGCAGGCCTGGGTGCCGGCGTAGTCAAACTCGGCGGCCTGGCCGATGACAATGGGGCCGGAGCCCAGCACCAGCACCTTTTTGATATTGGGATTCTTAGGCATGGGCGCGTCCTCCCTTCATGCTGTCCACAAAGCGGTCAAACAGATACTCGGTGTCCATGGGGCCGGGGGCGGCCTCCGGGTGGAACTGGACGGTGAAGCAGTTGGGCCGCCGGTAGCGCAGGCCCTCCACGCTGCCCTCGTTGACGTTGATGTGGGACACCTCCGCCACCGCCGGGTCCACGCTCTCGGCGGTAACCACATAGCCATGGTTCTGGCTGGTGATGTAGGCCCGGCCGTGCTCCAGATCCTTCACCGGGTGATTGCCCCCCCGGTGGCCGAAGCGCATCTTGCGGGTCTCCGCCCCGGTGGCCAGGGCCAGGAGCTGGTGGCCCAGGCAGACGGCAAAGAGGGGCAGCTCACTCTCATAGAGCTTCCGAACCTCCGTGATGATCTCCACGTTGTCCGCCGGATCGCCGGGGCCGTTGGAGAGCATCACCCCTGTCTCTTATACACATCTCCGA
>ENA-OXEC01000458-OXEC01000458.1-human-gut-metagenome-genome-assembly--contig:-NODE-458-length-16167-cov-17.752_pt1 | contig 16167 bp, 17 predicted proteins | sample MGYA00249351_ERZ652235 | MGnify/ENA primary metagenome ERZ652235 (study PRJEB26925, sample SAMN05826906) | human gut metagenome | biome: ENVO:2100002; feature: ENVO:00000062; material: ENVO:00002003...
AAGGAACAATACACAGCAGTACTAGTGACCAGAGACAGAGGCTACATATTATTTTCCCGAAAAAAGAAAGACCAAGAGTTTATAATGAACTCAAGGTCTTTCTTTCTGTTATAATTAACTTGTGAAAAAAATTAATAACATAATCTATTCTAACCCAAAACAGGCAGTTTTGCCAATGCTAATTCAAGATTATCTGGATATCTGTGATCCAGTGCTGACTTTTGACAGATTTATGGGAGAAATCGAACTGGAGAAATATCTGAAAAATATTCCGCAACATTATACGGGAAGATTTAGATATGACCCGGTCAGTATGCTGAAGCCTGGCAGATCGATGAAACGATATTTGTTCATGGCAGAGGACATCGTAAAACTGCACAGCAGCGTCATTATGAAAAACTCAGGGAGTATGCAACCAAGCTGGAAGAATATGTAGAAAAAATAAAGATCTGCGGAGAAGAGCGCAACAGCTACTCAAAAACAGACCATTCGGCCACTTTTATGCGAATCAAGACAGACTACATGGGAAATGACCAGTTGCTTCCATCCTATAATGTACAGGTCGGTGTTGCAGATGAGTGCATTGCTGTTGTCGATGTAAATCAGTATCGCTCAGATATGGATTGTTTTATTCCATTGATGAACAAGTTTTATACGACATATGGCTTTTATCCGAAATACCCAGTGGCAGATGCCGGATATGGTTCTTACAATAATTACATCTTCTGTGAGCAGCATGAAATGAAAAAATATATGAAGTTCCCCATGTTCAAGAAAGAGACTACTGACAAGAAGTATCATGAAGATCCGTTTCGTGCAGTAAATTTTCCAATCGGGAAAGACGGGATCATGCGTTGCCCAAATGGGAAAAGATTTTATCTTTAGTATCGAAAAAACGTAAAGGGAAACAAGTATGGGCGTCAGGAAGAAGTGTATCAGTGTGAAGACTGCTCCGGCTGTCCATACGCAAAACAATGTAAAAAGACAGATAAAAACCGTACTGTTCGGATCAACCGCGAACTTACAGCGATGCATCAGGAAGTGATAGAAAATCTCGAAAGTATCCAAGGAGCACTTCTGAGGATGAACAGATCCATCCAGGCAGAAGGTACTTTTGGTATCATAAAAAACGACCGTTAGTACAAAAGGATTGTCCGAAGAGGAATAAAATCTGTACTGATCGAAGTATTTCTTGTTTCTATTGGACACAATCTTTATAAATATCACAACAAACAGAAAAAAGTTGCAACTGCCGCATAGGATTTCATAATAGCATTCTTATGGGATAAGGGGAACCATACCCTTTTTTATGTAATATAACTGCTATTACATCCATAAGCAAAAGGACGCATGAAAAAACTCTCGTTTTTTCACACGCCCGCCTGAAACTTTATTTATTTATGTAAATACTCCGGTGTCTTTGCCGATACGCAGTACACGTTGACCTTCTTGTCCATCCGGCTGTTGAAGAAAATGCGGTCGGAGGTATGACTGTAAATCGGATGCGGATGTGCATCCTGACCAAGCCAGTCGCTCTCATGCTTGCACAGCGGAATCCATTCAAGCACACCATTCTCCCAGTCTGGAAGCACCTTGCAGATGTACTCGGCATCCTTCTTGTGCGGGTCCGGTCCGTTGTCCGTGCTGTTTTCGCGCACTTTCTTGATCTCCCACGGATACTTGAAATATCCGTCACAGACGAGATTTCCTCTGTGATCCATCGTGAAATGTCCGTATGCATTGTAATCATCCGGCAGAGCGATCTCCCAGTATTTACCCGAAGCAAGCTCATACTTTCCTACCATCGCCGGTCCGTTCTCATATCCGCCGTGGTAAATGATCGTCTTTCCGTCGTCACTCCACATCTCATGACAAACCCAGTCTCCGGCTTTTCTCGCATATCCACCCAGATTTCCGAGCGTATCTGTGCCCTCAGTGCGGATTCTCGTGATCGTATCGGAAGCGTGATCATACATCCAGATTCGGCGGATTCCGCAATCAAAGCTCGACCACTCGTGGTTGTACATGATCTTCTCCGGATCAACCGGATTGAACTGTACATGGGTGATCCAGCACTTCGGAACTTGCTTCTCATAGAGCAGTTCTCCGCTCTCCGTATCATAAACGCAGAGATAACTGCTCAAATTCTCCTTCTGAACACGACCATCGATGTCATAGACCGGGCGTTTGTCAAGTCCGGATCCCTCGGTCTCCGGGTCAAAATCCAAGCATCTTCCATCAGTCATCGGCACACAGAGGCGTTTTCCATCGAGACTGACATGGGTGAATGCCGTCATGCGTCCGTCTGGAACGCGGTTGAGCTCCTTGCGATTGCCGAAACGATCTGCCTTGCAGATTTTGTCATCCTGAATGTAATAGATGATCTCTTTCTTATAATCAAGGCAGACACTCGCCTTTCCAAGACCCTCGTTGAAGGTTCCGTCGAAATACACATAGCTTTTTAAAATGCCCTTCTTGTTGTCTGTCAGCGTTGTCTCCTGCCCCGTAAACATGTCCCTGCACACGACATTTGGACTGCCACCGCGATCGCTGATCAGGTAAATTCTCTCATCATTCTCTGCGAGCGAGGAGCAGGTGAAATACAAAAGCTGAGTGTTGAACACCTGCCGTCCAAGGCAGTCACTGACGAGAACTCTGCCATTTAATGGCCTCTGCTCTACTTTCTGTGCCTGATTCTTTGGCATCTTATTTTCTGATACCTGATTTTCTGGTACCTGGTTCTCCTGCATATGACTATGACTCATCTTGAAATCCATCCTCTCTTATTCCAAGAAGCGCACAGAATTTCTCTCAAACAACGGCAGATTGCTCCGAAATACAATCTGGCTTCCGATCACAAAGGATTCCTCCGACCGCATATCTTTCAAAAGATAGTCCACCAAAAGACGAGTCGCCATGTAGGCCTGAGCAAACGGATTTTTCTGGATCAGATTCTGAAAGACGCCTTCCTGAAGAGCTTTTTTGTTCTCCTCAAAAATGTCACTCCCGATCGCCACGATTTTTCCCGCTTTTCCGCACTCTCTTAACGCCTGTGCGAGCATCACACTTGTTCGGGATGAGACACAGCAGGCCGCTGCCAAATCCGGTCGTCTCACATGCTCAAGAATCTTCTGGTAGTTCTCCTCGCAGATCAGGTTGGAATACTCCCGGTAGATCAGATTGTCAAAATGATTCTCTCTCATGTAGGCATCAAATCCATCCTCAATCCGCTTGTGGGAGGGATAATCCCCAATTCCGGCACAGAGAAGAATGCTTCCACAGTAGGGAATCCGGTTCATCACAATCTCCGCCACCGTTCTTCCAATGATGTCATAATCTGCCGATACACAGAAAAGTCGTCCACTCTCCGGCATATCCGTGTCAAGAAGTCCGAGTGCCAGCCCCCGATCCACATAGGAGTGGAGCTTCTCGGCACTGAACGGACATCGATTTCCGTGGATCACAAGACCATCCAACTTCCCGTTCTCGAGAAGTTCTTCCAGTTCTTTCAACACAATTCTCTGCTGTTTCTGAAAATCTATCGACCGCCCATCTCCATTTTCCGGATAGGCAAACTCGCGAATCGAGATATTAAAATCCTGAATACTCTCCTTATAGGTACGAAATCCGTTCCAAAGTTGCGGATAGTAGTAGCGGTTGTCTCCTGCCACCTCTGGAAAACAAACTGCCAGATGCAGTGTCTTTCGCTTCAGAGAGGACGCCACCGTATTGGGATGATAGTCCATCTCTTTCGCAATCCGACGAATCCGCTCACGGGTAACCGCTCCCACGCCGGGCTTGTCACTGAGAGCCAAATGGACTGTTCCCAGTGACACTCCCGCCTCCGCCGCAATATCCTTGATCGTTACTCTGCGCTTCATTATTTTCATCCTCCGAACATCACATAATCCTTGCATCATTCACTGCATAATTTTTTTATGCATGATTCCTTCATCATTCATTCTTTTTTCTATTTATCAGGCACGATCATGCAATCTTCCTCAGAATTTCATCGCAAACCAACATTCCAATTCTATTAAAAGCCAAAATACTCTTTTACATTGTTGTAGCAAATATTCTGGATCGTCTTTGCCAGCTCCTCTTCTCCGGAGAAATACTCTCCTCTCTCCACAAGCTCACCGAAAAAATTGCACAGCACACGGCGATACAATTCATGGCGCGGATAGGACAGAAAACTTCTGCTGTCCGTCAACATTCCGACAGAAAGGCTGACCGGATAGAGGTTAGAAGCTGCACGCAACTGCCTGTCGATTCCGTATACCTGATCATGGAACCACCACGGCGCACCCAACTGAACCTTCGCCTTTGTTCCCTTTTCACAGAATCCTGCTGCCAATATAGCATAATTTTCCGTATCTGTCCCATTAAGACAGTACAAAATTGTCTTCGGCAGCATATTATCGAGGGTCAGACGATTCAAAAGTTCTCCGACACTCTGTACCTGAGTCGAGTCATCGGCACAGTCAAAACCGGTGCTCTTTCCGACGCTTGCGACGTATTTGCGGTTTGCATTCAGATATGTTCCAATGTGAAGTTGCATCACATATCTATTCTTGCAGTAGAGTTTTCCCATCTCATAGAGGAAGGCACTGCGGTACTGGTCATCCTCTCTCTTTGTCAGTGGCTCACCTGCGACTGCCTTCTCAAAGATCGCCTCGATCTCCTCCTCGGTCGCGTCCACCCAGGTGAAATCCGGAATTCCATCATCGGATACCGTCGTTCCGGTCACTTTCTGGAAATACTGAAGGCGGGACTCAAGTGCACCAATCAAATCCTTAAACGTCACTATTTCGACTCCTGCAACCTGACCGAGTGTCTTTACATAGGTGCCAAACTCCTTGTCACGAAGGAACATTGCCTTATCCGGGCGGAAAGCGGTGATGATGCGCGTCTTTAAGGACGGATCCTCTTTCAGTGCGATGTGATAGTGAAGATCATCGATCGGGTCCTCGGTCGTGCTTGCAAGCTCGACATTGGAGATTTCCATACACCATCTTGGCGTGATGTTCTTCTCCTGAATCATTGCCTTTGTGCGCTTATAGATCTCGTCGGCATTCCTCGCATTCAGCGGTTCGTCGATTCCGAAGAAACGCTTAAGTTCGAGTGCGCACCAGATGTAGATCGGATTTCCGATCATCTGCGGGAGAATCTCAGCAAACTTCATGTACTTCTCATAGTAAGTCGTCTCGGTGCCGGTGATGTACTTTTCTTCAATGCCGAACGTTCTCATCGCACGCCATTTATAGTGATCGCCGGAAAGCCACATCTCACCGATGTCCTCGAACTGACGATTCTCGTAAATCTCCTTCGGCTGAAGATGGCAGTGGTAATCGATAATCGGCATATGCTCTGCATACTTGTGGTAAAGCATGCGTCCCGGCTCATTTGTCAGATACAGTTCCTCATTAAATGTTGTACTCATGTTGCTTAAACCTCCTGTCATTTCTGCAATCTATTTTTCTCACAGGTTATATTCCGATAAGTCCGTCAAAATCCAATCAGTGCTCCGCCATCAACCGGAATGCAGGTACCGCTGATGTATCTTGCTGCCTCACTGCAAAGGAAGGCTGCACACATTCCGACATCCATCGGATCGCCGACCTCTTTTGCCGGGATTCTGCCGATGATCTTTGCGAGACGCGGTGCATCGTTGTCGGTTGCCTTGTGGAACATCGGGGTGTCGATCCAGCCCGGAGCGATCGCATTGACGGTGATGCCGTACTCGGCGAGCTCAGCTGTCAACGTGTGAATCAGACCGAGGTATCCTGCCTTTGCAGTTGAATATCCTGCAACCTGAGGCTGACCGATATAACTTGTCATACTTGCCTGGAAAATGATTCTTCCGCGGCGATTCTCTTTCATATGTGGAACAAATGCTTTCGTCAGTGCAAATGCGCCTACAAGATGAACATTCAGCACGTTCACATACTCTTCCACGCTCATCTCCCAGATATACTTTTTGCAGTGGTTTCCTGCATTGTTGACGAGAATGCTGACCGGTCCGTGCTCTTTGATGATTCGATCTGCGATTTCCTGCGCCTTGTCAGTTTCTGTGATGTCAAATGGATAGTAGACAACTCTGTCACCGAATTCTTTTAAGACCTCCTGTGCATCTTCCTGCGCTCCACGGCTCAGAACGACAACTTTCGCGCCTGCGCTGATCAGACAGCGGGTGATCGCAAGTCCAAGTCCGGTTGCTCCGCCTGTCACAACAGCGGTCTGTCCTTTCAAAGAATAGTAATCCCCCATCTGGAATGTTGCCATTTGCTCTTGTGTAAATGCCCCCATTGTTGTGCTCCTCCTTCACTTTCTCCTCTATTTATTTTCACAAGGTTTTCCCACCGTCTTCTCCTGATATTTATACGGAATGAAATACTCCCTGTGCCCGAGTGCCTCGCTCTTACTGCATACCCCACCGGCAACATCCACAACCATCTGCGTCAGCTGATCGGCAAGCTCATCCTGCGTGCACTGACCGGCGAGAACCGGACCTGCATCAAAGTCCATATCCTCTTTCATACGCTCGTAGGTCTTATGATTTCCGGTGATCTTGATGCACGGGCTGACTGCACTTCCAACCACATTTCCTCTTCCGGTCACGAGAAAGACGATGTGTGCGCCACAGCTGATCAAATCCATCAACCCCTCATTGTCATTTGGATTCGTGATTCCAAACTGCATCCAGTACGGATCGGGTGTCGAGTCTAAAAGCCACAGTCCCTTCCTCGACGGTGCGACGGAAACCTTCGTCACTCCCTGAATCGGACGACTTCCACTCTTGATGACGGCTCCCATACTCTTCTCCTCGATCGTCGAGAGACCGCCGGCAAAGTTGCCAGGGCTGACGGAATACTGTCTGACTGACTTGCAGTAGTCAAGCGCCTTTGTATAGGTGTAGCGAAGCTCTTCCTCCGCTTTCTTGTCCACCGCACGGGAAGTCAAAAGATCAACAAGACCGATTGCCTCGACAATCTCCTCAAAGATTGCTGTTCCACCAAGATCCACGAGTTTGTCATAAAATCTTCCGACCACGACATTTCCGGCAAGACCGCTCGTGTAATCACTGCCTCCGCACTCTGCACCGATGACAAGGTCAGAAAGTCCCATCTCGACTCTCGGTACTTCTTTTAAGCGTTCGAGAGCTTCAGTGACCCATTTTATTCCCTTCTCGATTGCTTTGCGGGTACCGCCCTCCTGCTGGATGAACATCCACGAGGCTTCCTTGTCTTCCTCACTGGCGATATTGGCAAGCCACTCCGGCTGTACATACTCACATCCGAGTCCGACTGCAAGCACACCGCCCACATTCGGGTGGCGGATCAGGCTGATCAGCAGATTAACTGCGTACTGATTGTCTGTACATCCGTCAAATCCAAGCACCTCGACATCGGTGTGATTCGTCCTCTCCGCGATCTGTCTTGCGACAAACTCACTGCACTTTACGGTATAGATGACGAGAATCCGGTTGCGGATTCCCTTGGAACCATTTTTTCTGGCATATCCCTGCCACCGGACATCCGCCCAGTTTTTCATTTCTTCCATCTCGCTTGCTCCTTTGATTCTCTCCCTGATTTTCCGGCTTCCGTTTAGGACATTACTCACATGATTTATTACTCGTATCGAACATCCTTCGGCGCTCCGGTGATCAGATCCAGATGGCTCGAGCGCTCATCGTACACACTCCGCATATTGTGGAGATGCACCCAGGAACCCTTTTTGATGTCCTTGACTGCCTTGCCAATCACAACTCCGTATTTCACAATCGGCTCACCTTCTTTTATATCCCGAACTGCAATCTTGTGACCGTCCGGAATCTCCTCAATCGTCTCCACAGAAGTCTCATTTGCATCTCCACGCAGAAGAACTGATCCTGTCTCGAGTTTTTCCAGTGCGGTCGCTACATTATCCGATTGATGAATCTGAAATGCCGTCATCTCTCTTTTCCTCCTCGTTCCCAGAAAACCCCAAAAAATATCTTTACAGAATTTTACAGAATACCAAACTCTGCAAATGCCTGGGTTGCACTCATTCCATTCTCAATCGCCTTGCGGACTTTCTTCTCTCCCGCTGCCTTCTCAAGTGCCTTCTCAAGAACCTCCTCATGGATCTCCTTCGGAATGATCAGAACGCCGTCCACATCTCCGAATACCAGATCACCGTCATGGATCGTCACCTGACCGATCTCAATCGTACATCTGAAATCACACACATAGGTACGGATGCTCGAATCCTGAGCCCAACATGCCTTTGCAAATACCGGCCAGTTCAATCCAAGAACCTGAGGTGTGTCTCTTGTGTAGCCGTCGAGAACTGCTCCGCCTGCTCCTCTCGTCTTTGCAGTCGTTGTCAACAGCTCGCCCCAGAGTGCGCTGTTGTGTGCGCCGGTTGCCACATAGATCTCATTCGGCTTGAGCTGATCAAGTGCCTCCGTCAGATAGCCGAACGGCTTCTTCGGTGCTTCAAACACGTCATTTTCCAGAATCGTGCAGGCAAAACCAGCCATTTTCAGGCGGTTGTCCGGCTCATCTGCATTCACAAAAGGAGCAGTCGGAACCATCGTCGCAAGTGGACGGATCTCTGCCGGAAGGAACTGGTGGTTGTATCCCATCTGATCCAGAATGTCGCCAACTACCGGGGTGTATAATTTTTCTTTCATTAACTGAAACATCTCTTCATCATTTTTCCAAGTTGCCATTTTCTTTTCTCCCTTTTCTTTTTTGTCTGATTTTTATAGGCAAAAAATGCTGCTGCATTCCATTTTCAAAGTAGGATACAGCAGCATTTCTGCAAAGTAATTTTTTCAAGTCAAACGCCCGCAATGACCTGGTGCGTGAGTCTTTCTTATACCGGATTCTTTCTTATACCGGCATGATCAGGTTCGGAAGGAACATAACAAACGCCGGAACATAGGTTACGAGAAGCAGGACAATCAGCATAACAGTGTAGAACGGAAGCATGCTCTTTGACAGTTTCTCAATCGGAATCTTGGAGATTGCGGCGCCGATGAAGAGGGTAGAACCTACCGGCGGGGTGATCAGACCGATTCCGAGGTTTACAATCATGATAACGCCGAAGTGAACCGGGTCAATGCCGATGCTCGTTGCAATCGGAAGAAGGATCGGAGTCAGTACCAGGATGATACAGCTCATATCCATCATCGTTCCGAAGATCAGCATCAGGATGTTCATCATGACAAGAATCAGATACTTGTTTGTAGTAAAGCCAAGGATTGCATTGGAGATGATTGCCGGAACCTTTAAGTAGGTCAGAAGCCATCCAAATGCAGAGGATGTTGCAATCAGGATCAGCACGATTGCCAGCGTATTCAGTGCATTCTCAAGTACCTGCCAGAAATCTTTCAGAGTCAGTTTCTTGTAGACGAAAGCAGATACGAACAGCGCCCAGACAACTGCGATTGCTGCCGACTCGGTCGCAGTGAAGATACCGATGACAACGCCGACAACTACGATCATAACGGTGAACATGCCCCAGACTGCGCTTGTTGCTGCCTTCCACAGAACCTTGAAGCTGAACGGTGCGCCCTTCGGGTAATTCTTTTTAACAGAAACGTAGTAGCTGTAAATCATCAGGGCAACGCCGAGAATGATACCAGGTCCAAATCCTGCAAGGAAGAGACGACCGATGGAGACGGTACCTGCAACCGTTGCATAGATAACCATGTTGTGGCTCGGAGGAATCAGGATTCCCTGCACAGAACTTGCCATCGTAACGTCGGTGGAGAAGTCTGCGTCATATCCCTGCTCCTTCATCATCGGGATCAGGATCGTTCCAAGGGATGCAGTATCTGCTGCGGAAGAACCGGAAATACCACCGAAGAACATCGATGCCACGATATTTACCATTGCCAGACCACCGCGGATCCATCCGACGAGGGCATCTGACAGCTCAATCAGCTTATCTGAGATACCACCCTTTCCCATGATCTCACCGGCAATGATGAAGAACGGCACTGCCATCAGCGAGAAAGAGAATACACCTTTTACCATCAGCTGAACAATCTGCATCAACGGCAGTTTCAGATATGCCATCGTGATGACACTCGAAACTCCAATCGCGTAAGCGACCGGCATACGGAAAACGATAAAACCGAAAAATGAAATCAGCAGAATTGCGATTGCTACGGATTCATTAACCATTCGTAATTCCTCCTTCCTTTGTCTGATACTCAGCCGGTACCTTTCCCATCAGGCGCAGAATAAACAGAATAAAACGCTCACTCTGCATCAGCAACATGCATACTCCGGCGATCGGAACAGACGCATACAGGAAACTCTGCTTGCATCCAAGACCAGACATAACGCTCTTTCCCATCAGCTGGGTGAACTGGATTCCATACACGATCATGAAAAGACTGAATCCAAAAATCATCACATGGCTCATCGCCTTCAGGAAACTGATTACCTGTTTCGGAAGCACATAATCAATCAGCATTACGCGGATATGAGTATCTGTTCTTACTGCAAGGGAAGCACTGATGAGTGCCATGTAAACCATGCACAGCAGGATCGCCTGCTCGCCCCATCTTGGAGTGGAGTGTAAAATGTAACGACAGAAAACAACATAACTCGTAATACAGATGGAGCAGATGAATATCAATTTGCAGAATGACATGAACAGCCAATATACTGCATCATAAAACTTTTTCATTAGACTTCCTCCTGCCTAAAAGATATGGGAAACCCGACTGCAATCGACGAACAGAAGAGATTCCCCATATTACCATCAAAGCTCTCTTTTAACTCTTATCCCTAATAAATAATCCTGATTTCAACTCAACTCTTAAACCTTTTTCTGGAGTCTCTTCCAGAAATTCCGCTTGAAGTTCTTCTTACTTCTGGATCTCTACCATCTTCTGAAGCAGATCCTCGATGCCCTTGGTGTAGTTTGCCCATACCGGCTCACATGCGGACTGAGCAGTTGCCAGATCCTCAGCTGTCATATCAATGATATGAACACCCTTGTCCTCAAGATCCTTGCGGAGTGCAACCTCCTCTTCACCGATTGCAGACTTGTTCCAATCAGAAGCCTTCTGACCAGCCTCAAGCAGGATCTTCTGATCCTCCTCGCTCAGTGCGTTCCACTTTGCCTCTGCCATCAGAACGATGCCCGGGCTGAAAGTGTGACCACTTAACAGATAGTAAGGAGCGACTTCATAGAACTTGTTGGAGGAATATCCCGGATATCCGTTCTCTGCACCGTCAACAACGCCGGACTGTAAGGAGCTGTACAGCTCACTGTAAGAGATCGGGGTCGGCTCTGCACCGAGTGCCTTCATCGTATCCATCATCAGCTGGGTCTCCGGAACACGGATCTTCATGCCCTTGATGTCACCAAGACCGCTAATCTCCTTCGTCGTGAACAGGTTTCTTGCGCCCTCATCCATATAGAACAGACCAACCATGCCTGCGCCTACTTCAGAGCCCTCAGATAAGAATGCCTGACCAAGTTCCTCATCCTCGAGAACCTTCCACATCGAATCTCTGCTGGTGAAGATAAACGGAAGACCAAACATGTTCAGTTTCTGGAAGCCATAATCAGATAAAGAGTTCGTGTTTGCACGGTACATATCAACGGTTCCGCCACCAATCTGAAGTGCATTCAGACAGGTCTTCTCATCGCCTAGAGTAGATGCGGAATATACCTCGATCTTGATACGTCCGTCAGACATCTCTTCCACGTTCTTTGCGAACTCATATCCAACGCGGGTGTTGATGTTGTCATCACTGTTCAGCTCTGCGTATTTGAAGACCAGCTCCGGCTCTGTTGTAGAAGCGCTGTCTGCCTTGGACTCCTCTGCCTTTGCTTCTGCGCTTGTCTCTGCGGTCTTGCTGTCACCTGAAGCAGCTGCCGTTGTCGCTGTTGTGTTCCCCCCACCACAGCCTGCAAGGCTCAATGCCATAACAGAAGCCAGTGAAATTGCCATCAGTTGTTTTCTCATATATTCTTCCTCCTGAAAATAATTGTAAACTCTTTCCTGCTACCCCATTTTACTAAAACGTTTTATTATTCTTGGTGTTTTCAGTATATCTCTCCTTGTGCGTTTTGTCAATAATTTGATTGGTGATTTTAATATTTTCGTCATTTTTCAGCGATATGTCTACTTTTTCTGAACACACCTGCCCTCATTTGCGTTTTTCTCGTCCTTTTTGTGCATTTTGGCACAATAACGTTTTTGTATTTACTTTTCCTCATAGCTGTGCTACTATAAACTTATGTTACAGTTTCTATGGGATATATATATGATGTATCTGTGGGGTACAAAATAGCTACAAGTTGTGAGCACTGAGGGAAACAAATCAATTTAAAATTAATAAGAATGGAGAAGGGATCATCATGAAAATCACAAGTTTTGAGACATGGTGGGTCAGCAGAGATCATTGCCTGTTTGACAAGAAACGTCAGGGTGGCGCCGAGATGAACTGGGATGTCATCGCTCTGAAGATCGGAACTGACGCCGGAATTGATGGAATCGCAACCTGTCTGGCTGCAAGAAGCGGTGGCGTAACCGAAAATTACTTATATGATAATATCGCTCCTGTCATCATGGGACGTGACCCGCACGACAGAGAGGCAATCTGGCAGGAGCTCTGGAATATCGACCGTCATCTGACATTCTTCCCGGTCTACCTTCCGGGCCCGATCGATGTCGCACTCTGGGACATCTGTGCAAAGGAAGCGAATCTCCCGCTCTATAAGTACATCGGCGCTTACCGCAACAGCCTTCCTGTCTATGCAAGTGGTAATTTCCATGCAACCGTTCAGGAGTACATTGACGAGGCTCTTCACTATAAGGCACTCGGCGTTCCGGGGTACAAGGCACATCCGGCAGGACCGGTTTCCTTCGATATGCAGGTACACCAGGCAATCCGCGACGCAGTCGGTGACGACTACATCCTGATGAGTGATCCGGTCGCAGAATACACAATGGGCGATGCCGTTGCAGTCGGCAGACAGCTTGAGAAGCTGAATTACAAGTGGCTCGAGGAGCCGTTCCGAGACTTTGAACTCTACAAGTACACTGAACTGTGCCGGACTCTGGACATCCCGATCGCTGCAACCGAGACGACGAGAGGCGCACACTGGGGTGTTGCTCAGACGATCGCTCAGCGTGCCGCTGACATTGTGCGTGCCGATGTGAGCTGGAAGGACGGTATCACCGGCACCTTGAAGATCGCCCATATGGCTGAGGGCTTCGGCATGAATTGTGAGATCCACACAACGACGATGAACTACATGGATCTCGTGAATGCTCATGTGAGTTGTGCGATCCGCAACTGCGAATTTTTCGAGTACTTCGTTCCGGAGGAGAACTACCAGCTTCCGATGGCAGGCAAACTTCCGATCGAGAATGGCATTATCACTGTTCCGGATACCCCAGGTGTCGGCGCAGAGCTCGACTGGGAGCTGATCGAGAAGGCATGCAGAAGCCATAGAAAACTGGAACTATAATCAATCTCCAAAGAACCCTGATCTGCAAAGAAGCGTAATCCGCCAAAAGCACGGGAATATCGGATAAATAAATGGAATTAAACGATACAAAGAAAAATAGAAAATCCAAACGGAGGAATCAAATCTCATGAAAGAACTCGAAGGCTATGCCGGCATCGTAACCGGCGCCAGCAGTGGAATCGGTCTTGCGATTGCAAATTTTCTGGCAGAAGCCGGAGCTACGGTATACATCATCAGCCGTACCGGAAAGGTGAAGGAGGGTTATCCGGAGAGCGTGCCGGGAACAGTTCACATCAAGAGCGATATCACCAATGTAGAATCGATGAAGAAGATCTGCGCCGAGCTTGCCGATAAGCACGACGGTCATCTCGATTTTCTCGTCAACAATGCAGGAGCGACCTACAAATGTCTTGCACAGGATGTTCCAGCGGAAGAATTTGACCGTGTTATCAACGTCAACGTCACCTGTGTCTTCCGCATGTGCCAGATCTGTTACCCTTACCTCAAGAAGAGCCCGCACAAGGGACGTATCATCAACATCTCGAGTATGAGCGCTCACCTCGGTTTCACCCAAGTTGTTCCCTACTGCACGAGTAAAGCTGCGGTCTGCGGAATGACGAGAGGTCTCGCAGTCGAATGGGCAGAGGACAATATCTGCGTCAACAGCATTGCTCCGGGCTGGTTCCACAGCAAGATGCTCGACGACGTGATGGATGATGATCGTCGGAAAAGGATCCTCAACCGCATTGCTGTCCACGACTTCGGAAAGACCGAGGATCTCGGCGCAATGGCTCTCTTCCTGATCGGACCGCACGGAAGCTACATCACCGGTCAGGACTATGCATTGGATGGCGGTACTCTTGCTTATGGATATTAAACTGCCCACTCGGGCTCTGACAACTGCCGTTCTCGGACTCTCTGTTCTCAGTTTTTCCGTCCTCGGCAGTCATGCCAGCCCGGCATTTGCAGGAAATGCAAAAAACGATGTCTCAGCGTCTGCACAGACCAAGCAGGGATCTTCTGCGCAGACAACCGCCTCATCAAATTCCTACGAGATTTCCAGCTCTGATTTTGTCCGGTCAGACGACGATCGTGATCCGGCGGGAAGCTACGTTGTTCAGATGACTGTTCCCGCCTTCGATCAGGCAAAACTCTACTGGGACAGCATGGAAGACCCCCAGTTTGCAATGCGGGTTAATGATACTCCCGCTTCCACCAAAAATTCGGACGGGAACTCTTCGGAGGATAACACAAATTCCGACGACTGGAGCGAGTGGCAGAATCTCACGGAATCCGGTCAGATCTACCTTCGCAACATCAACGGTCTCTTCAGCCTGAACCTTTTTTCCTCCGCTCCGAAAGAAGTCACCGTTGAAATCCGAAGCGAAAATTTTGAGAACCTTCCAGATGGGGATCTCTCCAGTCTCCGTCTGGAACTCTCATCCGAAGAAAAAGATTTAAAATCCACGATCTCGATGATCGTCGTCATGCTCTGTGCCGGAGGTGTCCTCTACATTAAGAAACGCCGGATGACTGTCAAATAAAAAATGGGATTTGGCGCATAAAGTGAAATCCTATTTATTTCATGACACAAGAAAAGGGGCTGTGAAAAAAACATAGCCTATAAATAGGGTAGAGGGAAAATAAATATTTTCTCCCCTCCCATTGAACCGTACGTACAGGTCTCGTATACGGCTCTACAATTTATATTCCAACTTTAACTAAGTAATAGGATAAGGGATTGAGCAGACCGGCTCCATCTTTTATCCTATTTTCAAGTAAATCTCTGCTGATAATGAAATTCACAACGTTCATTCCGCTTCTTTTGTACCAACCCAGTCTCGAATTTGCGACTTTAAATATTTCTTCATGGCTAAATCCATTCTTATATAGAACCTGATGTTTATCATGCATTTAATTCCATTCTCGGCGCACAAAAGGACGACATTACATTGGTCCAGGCGTATCTGCAGATTATACTGGCAAGATGTATCCCAAAATTTCAGCTGGTTGAGAAAAAGTCTGTCGGAAGCACGGACCTGATCTACCGCACGGTATCTTATGTCTCCGGAAATTTTAAGCATTCCATTACGCTGGAAAGCATGGCCAGAGATCTGGGTGTCAGCAAGTATGTTCTGTCCAGGATTTTTTCTAAAACATTCCATAAAAACTTCAACCAGTACCTGAATGATGCCCGGTTGGGATATGCATGTCAGCGACTTGAAAATACAAATGATACAATAACGGAACTCTGCCTTGACAGTGGATTTAAAAGTTTGCGCACCTTTAACCGCGCGTTTAAGGAAAAGTTCAAAACTTCCCCCAGTGAATATCGGAAAACATTTGTTAGAAATTGGAATATGATATGAGTGCCGAGCGCATGATCCTATGATATACTAATGGAACGGCAAGTCAGAGCACATTAATATGACCAGACAATATATGCCGAGAAGATATTCGAATATCTGGAGTATCACTTGATACAGAAAAGAAAGTTTCCTGATCTTCGCGGAAGTAATTCTATCCATATTAACATATTGTCTAGTGAATGATAAAACCGTGGGACACAAGTGGATAGCTCGCTTATGCTTTGCCCTATCAAACAATCGAATGAAAATCCCGAGACCGTTTCAAGTTTTGTGTAAACGTTAAAAACTGATATAAGATTTGTGAATA
>ENA-OXEC01000460-OXEC01000460.1-human-gut-metagenome-genome-assembly--contig:-NODE-460-length-16109-cov-5.59817_pt1 | contig 16109 bp, 11 predicted proteins | sample MGYA00249351_ERZ652235 | MGnify/ENA primary metagenome ERZ652235 (study PRJEB26925, sample SAMN05826906) | human gut metagenome | biome: ENVO:2100002; feature: ENVO:00000062; material: ENVO:00002003...
ATATTCTTCCTGCACAACTCCGCCACTGTAATTTTTCACAGACAGACTGTAAATGATATTTATAAGAACATTTGCTGCCGGAAGTGCATTGAAGAAATTTTCCTTAAATTTATCTGTCATCTTACAACCCTGTCCATTACATGCGGCAATTGTCGTATCAGAGATAAAGGACAGATTATCCCCAAACATTGCACCACCCATGACTGTCGCAATACAAAGCGGCAGGTCAAACCCCGATGCTCGCGACACGGCTATTCCAATCGGGGTAATTAAAGTAATGGTTCCTACGGAAGTCCCCATTGCAAGTGATACAAAACAACTTACTACAAAAAGCACCACAACCGCAAACTGAGGCGGTATCAGTGACAGAATAAAATATGCCACACTGTTTGCTGATGTTCTTCCAACAACACCCACAAAAATTCCAGCCAGCATAAATATAATGATCATGGTAATAATGTTCGGATCGCTGATTCCAACTCCCATTATTTTCAGTTTATCATTCAGGCTTAATTTCCGGTTTTGCAGACATGCAACAAGCAGTGCAAGTAAAAATATAATCACAACAGGAATTTTGTAAAATCCCATCTCGATATTCAGGCCATATTCAAACAGAATCCCCAGTCCCAGATATAAAACCACAAACACCGCGATAGGCAATAAGGCTTTTGCGTTTCTTTTTTCCATTTCTTAATCCCTCTCTACCCCTTTTATTTATCCCAAACTATACCATGCCATGATACCGCAAATGCCTTAAAAAATCAATGACTCTACTTCCAGTGAATCACTGCTTCCACCGAATCCGTATACTGATCATCAGTGATGGACTTGTAACGGGAGCCGTCATACCAGTCGGTGAAACCGTTGTCAATTTTGTAAATATTTCCAGTTTCAGTGTCCACGATGCGCTCGTAACCCAGGGTAGCGTCACTCTGCTTCTGGCTCATAATATCCTGGCTCCGGTTCCGGTTTTCCCAGGAAGACATGATGCTGTCGGACATCTCACTGGCTGACTGGCTGAGAGACTGGGAGGTAGAGGCCGCCTGATTGCTCTGGGACATGGCAAAGCTCTGGAACTCCGGCGTATAATTAAGACTGCTTAGAACTTTATTCAAAGTAGGCTGCCAGTCCTGAAAGGTTCCCTTTTCTGCACTGAGGACTGTCAGATTATAGACAGAATAATATCCCATTCCCGTGCCCATGGCAAAGGGAACCACATCCGCCGTGAACATTCCTTCTCCCGTTGTGCCATTCTGTGTAAAATCCGCCCGAAGAATGGAGGGGGAAATAGCAACGCTGCTCATTCCCTGAGTACTTTCAAAGCTCTCTGTCACAGAAAAATCTGCAATGTACGGTGTCTGAATATCTGCATAGTCAGCAGTTGCATTCATTGCGTCTGCAAACTGTGGGAATATTTCAAAGACTCCCTGTGTCGATACATTCGTAAGAATGGGATATTTTCCAAACAAATCACTGGAAAGCGCCATCATCGCCCGGGAATTTTCATCTGAAAATAATGGTTCCATTTTTAGCATAAAGAAAATCTGATTTACCGGATTCTCCGGATCAAAAACATGAATTGCATGAAACATACCGGTGTACATGGCAGAAGATTTCACGCTCCAGCCTTCCGGAATATTCATACTGAATTCTGTACAGCTATAAGGCACCAGCTCCTGAGCAGACGCCAGAGGAACGACTGTCCAGCTGTCCTCTATCGATGCTGCTGTGCTGGAGGCTGTTTGCTCGCCCTCTTCTTCATCCGGTGCAGTCACAGCTGCTACGCTTCCTGGCCGTTCAAATACCATCTCTGTATCGGCATTTGCCAGCATCAGCACACCATCCTCCAGCGTATAGAAATCTGCCACATCCTCCATGGTAATACTGCTATCATCCCAGGTCAGATCATAGACCGTCCCGTCATAATCCATGGTTCCGGTACCGTCCTCCAGGAGATCCAGAGTCATGGCAGTTCCCATCTCTTCCAGATCCTCCTTGCCGACAGTCGCCTCATTTGGAAACACCCGATGAATTCCATTCATCTGAATCACAAAGGCAATTGTGCAATGGTAGCCTTCCTTTGCCGCGGTACACATTTATGGCATTTTTCAACAGCGCAGCGAAAAAGGCGTTCGATGCTTATAAGAAAGAGAACGACTCTGACAAAAAGCTTCCACGCATCAGCGAGCTGAACGCAGAGTATGCGATGCTCCTGGAACGAAAGAAAAGCTCCTATGCAGAGTGCCGCAAGACCAAATCGGAAATGTGCAAAATAATGTACATTGCATCTGTCACTCTATGTGTGGACGATATATAATAATATTAAAGCGAATGATGAGAAAGTTCTAAATGCAAAAAGAAAGAGGAAGAAAGATGGCAGTATGGAGATTACAGGTGAATACAGGAGGCACAAATGTTGCCGACTATTGCTTGAAAAATCATGTCGCAGCAATGGGATGGAGTCTTCGTGAATTAACCCAGGCAGAACGTTCTGGGATACATACATTTTTGGATTACTGTAACCTGGCAAGAACTCAGTACAAATCATTCGACAGTGTATGCCGCATGGTAGAGGATGTGAAAGAAGGAGACCTCCTATGGATGCGCTCAAGAAATGAAGGGAAATACTATATTGCGAGAGTTAAGGCGAACAGTACCTGGGTGTTTCGCGAAGATGCAGTACAGATGGATGCAGCAAATCAGTTGACCAATATAGATTGGTATCCAGCTACAGATAAGGCAGATGAAGAATCCGTTCCTGGTGCTGTGGCAACATCATTTATTATGGGTTCAACCATCCAGAGAATTAAGAAAAATGGAGTGGAAGAATACAGTCAGATGTTGTATAACCGTGTCCACGATTCAGCGCTGGATCTATTCAATTATCCCGATCCAGCCCTCTCGTTATGTGAGAAGCATTTTTACAGCCTGCTCCAGCCGGAAGATGTTGAGGATTTACTTTCGCTGTGGCTGTATGATACGAAAGGCTACGTTTGCATTCCATCGACAAATAAAATTGCTACGCCAAAGTATGAGTGCGTTTTGGTTGATCCAAATGACCTGAACCGAAAGCATATTTACATTCAGGTAAAGAAGGGTGATGTTGATCTCAATACAGATGACTATTCCAGCCTGAATGGTGAAGTGTATTTGCTTACAACAGAAGGAAACGTTCAGAATGCACAGAAATATTCAAATGTGAAAGCAGTAGATCCAACGGTTATCTATGAATTTGCGATCAATCCGGATAAATCTCATATCATTCCGGAGAACGTTTTATACTGGGTGAAGTTTCTGACAGAAATAGAAAATAATCGTTTGAAGTTTTCTGCGTGTAAAGGAATCATGTTTGATACGAATATCTCGTATTCAGATACAAATGAATCCGAGATGATTCTCGGAAACAAAATAGCGGCATATGGAGATGCCAAACGGTATATCGACAGCTTTCGCAAAGATGACTATGCTCTTTTTTATTCCAAAGGAAGAGGAATTATTGCAGTTGGACAGATTGTTACAGACACACCAACGGAAGTGGGTGATGAAAAATATCATAGTGTCAGAATGATTGTGCCGGAAAATTTCAATGGAGATGTTAAAGCATTGCCTGCTCTTTCTCCGAATGAGATTAAAACAATTTTGAAGCGGAATTTTTATTGGGCATCGACAATCAAAACACCATTCCTTACAGGAGCACAGGTTGAGATGTTGATTCGTGAACTGAAAAAGAAGCATATCTAACGAGGTGGCAGAAGGGGGAGAAATAAGCAATGCCCTTACAGATTATCAGAAACGATATTACAAAAATGAGCGTTGACGCAATCGTCAATGCTGCCAATACTTCTCTTTTGGGCGGCGGCGGTGTGGACGGCTGCATTCATCGTGCCGCCGGACCGGAGCTGCTTGCAGAATGCAGTACGCTGCATGGCTGCGAAACCGGCAGCGCAAAAATCACAAAGGGATACCGACTGCCCTGCAAATATGTGATCCATGCAGTCGGCCCGCGCTGGCGGGATGGCAAGCATCGGGAGCAGGAGCTTCTGGAATCCTGCTATCGGACATCTTTGAACTTGGCAAAAGAAAATGGCTGTCAGTCGGTGGCCTTTCCACTGATTTCCTCCGGCATTTACGGCTATCCGAAAGACCAGGCTCTGAAGGTTGCAGTCGATACCATCAGTACATTCCTGCTGGAAAATGAGATGATGGTCTACATCGTTATCTTTGACCGAAAGGCATATCAGATTAGCGGAAAACTGTTTGCTGATATCGCGGCGTACATAGATGACCGGTATGTGGAGGAACATACCGACAGACGGGCAGAACAGAGGCGGCGGCTCGAAGCATTGTCAGAGGAATCCTGCTTTGAAGCTACACCTGCCCCGCTGCCGTCCGAAGCAATCTGTAAATCTTGCAGCAGTCAATCCTTGGAAGAGGCACTGGGACAGATTGATGAGAGTTTTTCGGAAATGCTGCTGCGGAAGATTGACGAAAGCGGCATGACGGATGCCCAGTGCTATAAGAAGGCAAACATTGACCGGAAGCTCTTCTCGAAGATTCGTTCAGATAAATTCTATAAGCCATCCAAACCTACGGTGCTGGCATTTGCTCTGGCTTTGGAACTGCCGCTTGCCCAGATGCAGGAGATGCTGGGTAAGGCAGGCTTTACCCTTTCCCATTCGAGCAAATTCGACATCATTGTAGAATATTTTGTCGAACGGGGAAACTACAATGTGTATGAAATCAACGAGGCACTGTTTGCTTTTGACCAGAGCCTGATCGGAGCATAAGGACAAAGAAATGTCGCTTTCCATGCGACCACTCCACAAAAGAAAATCGCTATACTATGGCTGTAAGGTACGAAACCTAGCAGCCATATGCGCGTGTAATAAGCCAAAGTTCGAGCTTGCTCGAATACCGCGACAGCGATCCTGCAAGGGCGAAGCACTGGTCTCAACGGTATTGTTTGACAATGTGAGCGAAGTCCTGCACGACCGTGTAAATGTAAGGGACATCCGATCGATGACTGACCGTGATTACACGGTTCGCGGCTGCACAGCACTCTTAGATGCCATCGGCGGTGCGATTTATCACATTGGAAATGTTCACAAGTACGCAAGACCGGAGGATGTGCCGGAACACACCATGTTTGTAATCATTACGGACGGAATGGAAAATGCTAGCCGCCGGTACAACAGCGAAAAAGTGAAGCAGATGATCGAGCGGCAGAAAGCGAAATACGGTTGGGAGTTTTTGTTCCTTGGTGCTAATATTGACGCAGTAGAGACCGCAAGTCAGTTCGGAATCGGCGCAGATCGTGCAGTCAACTATCGGTGCGACAGTGAAGGAACTGCGTTGAATTACGAGGTGGTCAGCGAAGCAATCAGCTCTGTCCGGTGCAGTGCCCCGCTGAGCGCAGACTGGAAAAAGCGTATAGACGAGGACTACAAAAAGCGTGGAGGCCGCAAGCACAAGTAAATGTTTTTTGAAGCCGGGGTGATGATTCACTCCGGTTTTTTGGAAGAACTTTCGATTGATTTTATTCGTTTCTTGGAGTAGAATATAAATGAGAAATTTTAACTTGCTGAGAGTGACTTTAGACATCGAAAAAGAGGTTCCGTATGGATTTCATGACGATTAAGCAGGCTTCTGAAAAATGGGGCATCTGCACAAGGAGAGTACAGACATTATGCACAGAAGGGCGAATTGATGGTGCCGAGCGTTTAGGCCATCAGTGGGTCATTCCTATTAACGCCGAAAAGCCGAAGGATGCCAGAATCAAAAGCGGCAGATACATTAAAACAAAATCCGGAAATGGAGAGAACGAAGATGGAAAGAAAACCGTATAGTGCTGGAGCCGTGAAATTTTCGTTCTGGTTCATGGAATTTCGGAAAACCGTGCAGCTTTTGAGCGAGGGTAAGAGCTTTGCAGATATTAAAAAGTTGAATGAAGAGACAAACATCTATGGCGCACCGACAAAACTACGAGCGCAGCAGATTTATTCTACCGTAACAGCCCGTATCAAGACATTAGATGAAAGCTTTTACCCAATCTTTTTGAGCAGTGATCTTGCTACACAAAAATTATTTGTGCTGACTGCGGCTCTTTTGCATGACACGCTATTCTTTGATTTTGTGTATGAAGTAGTGCGGGAAAAAATGATTCTTGGTTCCGATGAGCTGACGGATGCAGATATCCGGATATTTTTCAAAAATAAGCAGGAACAGAGTGAGAAAGTGGCTTCTCTTCAAGACTATACGCTGCGCCGTCTCGGTTCCTGCTATAAGACACAGCTTTATGAAGCAGGACTTTTAGAAAGCAACCGGGCAAACAGCACAAGAAAAATACTGAAGCCAATTCTTGATAGTGCATTTGAGCATTGGCTTTATGACCATGACCTTGGCATCATGGTAAAAACACTGACGGGGGTAAGATGAAATGGATTTAAGCCAAAGACTGGACGAGATGGAGCTTGCAATCCATAAGCCGTCTTTCCGAAAAGGAACAGGCCGCGCAAATGAGGTCAACTATTGGGTGTTTGATTATCCACCGGAAAAGGAACTGGAAGTTCGGGAGCGCGTAGAGTATCTGAAAAATAAGAACGACCGGGGCGATGATGATTTTGAGCTTGTGGTCTTTGACCTGTATGATATCATCATTGACTTTTTGGAAAAGAAAAACTTCATGGAAAAGTGCTATGACTTTGAAAAAAAGCGCGGAATCGAGCGTATTGTCAAGGCAGTGACCAACTCCATGAAGGTGAATGACGATGACAGCCTGATCGTGCAATATATCAAAGAACATACGCCGGAGAATGCAGTCGTGTTCCTAACCGGTATCGGCAAGTGCTATCCGATTTTGCGCTCCCACAAGGTGCTTAACAACTTGCATCAGGCATTTGTGCGCTGCCCGGTCGTGATGTTCTTTCCGGGAACCTATAATGAACAGGAGCTGATTCTGTTCAATGAGATTAAAGACGATAACTATTACCGGGCATTCCGACTGGTAAAGTAATGGATGGAGGAAACAGTTATGCAGATCAAGGACATGTTCCGAAAGAAAATTGACCGTGAGATACAGGGCGTTATCATTGTCGGTCAGGGTAAAGAAACAAATGTAGCGCAGGAGCTGGAAGAGTATGTTGTGACCCGTGAGCTTCAGCGTCATTTTGCAGATTTCTTTGCAGCATATAAAAAAGGTATTCAGGGAACCACACCGAAAATGGGTGTCTGGATTTCCGGCTTCTTTGGAAGTGGTAAATCTCATTTCCTGAAAATCCTGTCCTATCTGCTTCAGAATAAACAGGTCGGAGACAAACATGCCATCGACTACTTCATTGAGGATCAGAAGATTACCAATCAGATGGTGCTGGCAGATATGCAGCTGGCAGCAAACACCCCATCGGATGTAATTCTTTTCAACATTGATTCCAAAAGCGATTCTAATGGCAAAGAAAATAAAGATGCCATTGTGAACGTATTCCTGAAGGTCTTCAATGAGATGCAGGGCTTCTGCGGTTCCATGCCTCACCTTGCTGACCTGGAGCGCAGGCTTTCCGAAGAAGGACGTTTTGATGAGTTCAAGGAAAAGTTTGAAGAAGAGTATGGCGATCCGTGGGAAAGCTCTCGTCAGGACTTCGATTTTATTCAGGATTCCGTTGTCGATGTTCTTTCTGACATGGATTTCATGAGCGAATCGGCTGCCCGTAACTGGTGTGAGAAAGCAACCGAGAGCTATCAGATCAGTATTGAGGATTTCGCCAAGCGTGTGAAGTCCTATATTGATAAAAAAGGTAACAACCACCATGTGGTTTTCCTTGTGGATGAGATTGGCCAGTACATTGGTGATGATTCCAAACTGATGCTAAACCTTCAGACAGTGACGGAAGAACTGGGCAAGGAGTGCATGGGCAAGGCTTGGGTAATCGTAACGAGCCAGCAGGATATCGACTCCATTACCAAGGTGAAGGGTAACGACTTCTCCAAGATTCAGGGACGTTTCGACACGCGTCTTTCTTTGTCCTCTGCCAATGTGGACGCTGTTATCAAAAAGCGTATTCTGGATAAGACTGAGACCGCAGCACAGAGCCTGCGTCTGCTTTATGACCAGAAAGCAACCATCATCAAAAATCTGATTGTCTTCAACGACGGCGTGGAGAAAAAACTGTACGCCAATGCAGAAGATTTTGCAGAGGTTTATCCTTTTGTTCCGTACCAGTTTAATTTGCTTGCCAGCGTGCTGACCAGTATCCGTACCCACGGTGCATCCGGCAAGCACCTGTCCGAAGGTGAACGTTCCATGCTGGCTCTGTTCAAAGAGTCTGCCATGCAGCTGATGGACGATGAGATGGGGGCAATCGTGCCGTTCTATCGGTTCTATGATGCATTGGAGAACTTCCTCGACCACAGCCACAGCAGCGTGATCATCCGCGCTTATGATAACAGCTACATCAACCCGGAAAAGAAGGAAAAAGATGTCTTTGCCATCAATGTGCTGAAGACCCTTTTCCTGATTAAATATGTTCTGGAGATCGAAGCCAACGTGGACAACATCGTGAGCCTGATGATTACCAGCATTGATGATGATCGCATCTCTCTGAAGGCACAGGTGGAGGATGCACTGAAAGTGCTGATGCGCCAGATGCTGATCCAGAAGAATGGCTCCATCTATGTATTCCTGACCGATGAGGAACAGGAAATCAACAACGAAATCGAAAAAGAAAATGTGGAGATGCCGGAGGTCATCACGAAGATTGCGGAGATGATCTATGAGGACATTTTCTCCAGCAAGAAGTATCAGTATCCCAGCTTTGGTGGACGGTATGCGTTCTCCTTCAATCAGGCAGTGGATGACCGCCCCTATAAGGCAAACCAGAATTACGATATCGGCCTCCGTGTGCTGACCCCGTGGTATGAGGGCGGCACCGATGATGGTACGCTGCGCCTGCTCTCCGGCCAGGGTAAGGAAGTCCTTGTGGTTCTGCCGAACGATGATGCGTTCCTGACGGAAATGCGGGCATACTTGAAAATTGAGCGGTTCCTGCGCAAGAATACTTCTGTGCAGCTTGCCAAGTATGAGACCATTAAGGAAGCAAAGCGCGTGGAGATGCGGGAACGCAACGGTAACGCCAAGCTTTACCTGACGGAAGCTCTGAAAGAGGCTACCATTTATGTCAATGGCGATGTGCTGCACACCTCCGGTAAGGAAGTGACCAGCCGCATCAACGAGGCAATCGGAAGATTGGTGCAGACGGTTTACCACAAGCTGTCCTACATCGACGAAGCGATGGGCGAAGCAGACATCCGGAAGATGTTCAAGACCAGCAATCAGCTGTCGCTGGCACTGGGAGATACCGGAGAATCCAATGTTCACGCACTGGATGATGTGCTGCAATTTGTGGCAGGCAATTCCCGGATGCACATGAAAACTTCTATGAAAACCATCAAGGATCGCTTTATGAAAGCACCCTATGGCTTTGTAGAAGATGACATCCATTGGCTGGTGGCACGGCTCTTTAAGCGAGGAGACCTGTCCTTTACGGTCAACGGTGAGAGCGTCAATCTGAACAACCGCTCCGAAGAAGAAATTATCGGCTACATCACGAAGAAGCAGTTCGTGGATAAGCTGCTGACGGAAGTGCGCGTCCGTGTGCCGGAAAATCAGAAAAAGGCTGTTCGCACCGTGATGAAAGAGCTGTTCAAGGTGGCACCGCCTGCCGATGACGAAGATACCATCATGAAAAACTTCCAGCATTACTGCGAGAATCGAATCACCGAGATTGAGCGTCTGGAACCGAAATATGAGAATTATGCCTATCCAGGAAAAGAACTTCTGGAAAAGGGCAAGAAGCGGCTTTCCGCACTGGTGCAGATTCAAGCACCGCTGGAATTCTTTAAGACCGTATTTGACGAGCAGGACGATCTGATGGATTTTGGCGAAGACTATGAGCCTATCCGTGATTTCTTTGGCAGTGAACAGCTGACTATCTTCACCCGTGCGCTGGATATGTTGAATATCTACGAGGACAGCAAGACATACATCGTGGATACAGAACTGGAAGACGTGGTGGCTAAGATGCGCACCATCGTCCGGATGGCGAAGCCCTACAAGGAGATTCCGAAGCTGCCGGAGCTGCGCGAGAAGTTTATGAACTGCTATATGCGCATTCTGGAAGAGCAGGCAGAGCCGGTTAAGGATTCCATAGGTCAGGATCGGAACCGTGTCTTTGAAGTGCTGAACACCAAGCCCTATAAGGATGCGAAGTTCAACCGTTATCTGGAACTCTTTAAGGAGATTATGGACGGTGCGGAGCACTGCAACAATGTTTCCACTCTGCGCAGCTATGCAGATAAGGCGGAGGCACTGAAGCTGCGCCTGCTCAACGAGATGAACGCAGAGGACATTCGCCTTGCGAAGGAGGCAGCGGCAAAGGCCGAGGCAGAGCGCAAGCGTCAGGAAGAAGAGGCGGAAAAACGCGGCGAGACCGTGAAACCGGCAGAAAAGGTGGCGGAACCGCAGCCGGTATATAAGGTGCGCACCACGAAGAACGTCTCCATCAAGACGGTTGCCAAGACTGCATCGTGGCGGCTGGAGAGCAAGGATGATGTTGATAAATACCTTGCTGCATTGCGTGAAAACCTGCTGAAAGAGATGGACGAAGATACAATCGTCAACATTGAACTATAAATGACAGGAGGATTGGCTCCATGAACAAGACAGCCATAAAGAATTTTGCGATCTGGGCGCGGAATAAGCTGATTGCAGATGTTAGCTATGATGCCCGCCTGATCGGTATTACGGAGGACGGCATTGCAAAGCCGTTGCCGCAGAGCTTCGGCGTCACTCAGTTCTTCGATATCGGCACCGCAGAACCGTATTCGATTTCCGGCGAGGCCGTGCGTCAGCGTGACAAGCTGATAGAGGTTATTCAGCAGAAGGAAAAGGATACCGACTACAAAACCGCATATCAGTATGTGATCGAGGAGGTTGCCTATACATGGTTTAACCGCCTGATCGCCATCCGTTTCATGGAGGTCAATGACTATCTGCCTTCCCATATCCGGGTGCTTTCTTCCGAGAGCGGAAAGCTGGAGCCGGATCTGGTCACAACACCGTTTGACGCAGAGCTGCCCTTTACTGCGGAGGAAGAAGCTCAGATTTTTCAGCTGAAGCAGGACAACAAGCTGGACGAGGTGTTCCGCATCCTGTTCCTGAAACAGTGCAATGCCCTGAACGAAATTCTGCCGGCTCTGTTTGAAAAGACAAAGAACTACACCGAGCTGCTGCTCAGTCTGTCCGTTATTGACCAGGATGGCGTAGTCTATCATCTGATCCACGATATCCCGGAGGATGACTTCAATATCGAGCGCGGCGGTCAGGTGGAGATCATCGGCTGGCTGTACCAGTATTACAATACCGAGCCGAAGGCCGCTGCATTTGCCAAGAACGGTAAGATCACCAAAGAGGAAATCCCTGCTGTAACCCAGCTGTTCACCCCGGACTGGATCGTCCGCTACATGGTGGAGAACAGCCTTGGTCGTCTGTGGGTGGAAGGACACCCGGAATGCGGCCTGAAAGAAAACTGGAAATACTATCTGGAAGAAGCACAGCAGGAGCCGGAGGTGCAGGCAAAACTTGCAGAAATTCGTAAAGAGTATTCCGCACTGAATCCGGAAGACATCAAGCTCATCGACCCCTGCATGGGTTCCGGTCATATCCTGGTATATGCTTTTGATGTGCTGATGCAGATTTACGAAAGTGCCGGTTACAGCCAGCGCGATGCTGCAAAGAGCATTCTGGAACACAACATCTACGGTCTGGACATTGATGACCGTGCCTATCAGCTGGCGTACTTTGCCGTGATGATGAAAGCACGGCAGTACAACCGCCGTATCCTCAATGGAGAAAACACCTGCCATGTCTATGCCATTCAGGAGAGCAACAGCATCAACCGTGCGCACCTGAAGTATTTCGGCGCAGGAATGGACGATATCGAGAAGAACGCCGCCAAGATGCAGCTGGAAGGTCTGCTGGACACCCTGACCGATGCCAAGGAGTACGGCTCTATCCTGAATGTGGAGAGCTACAACTGGGATTTGCTGCGCCGGTTTGTGGCAGCGGAGGATACCGCAGGGCAGATCAGCATGGACAGCGTGGGCGTGGAAGATACCGCTGAACAGCTGAATCGGCTCATTGATATTGGCGAGACCATGGCACAGAAGTATTGGGTGACTTGCACGAATCCGCCCTATGCCGGAACCAGTAACCTGAGTGCAAAGGTCAATAATTTTGTCAAAAAGAATTACCCCGACAGCAAGGTTGACCTGTTTGCTGTGTTTATTGAGCGTTGCCGCCAGATGACTGGAAATAACGGTTTTCAGGCAATGATTACACAGCATAGTTGGATGTTCCTTTCAAAATTGGTGAATTTGAGAGTGAAGATTCAAAGAGATACGATTGTTAACTTAGTACACCTCGGAGCGAGAGCGTTTGAGGAGATTGGTGGAGAGGTTGTACAAACGGCCAGTTTTGTATTTGCTAAAAATAGAATTAAAGGTTATCAGGGAAAATATTATAGACTGGTAAACTATTCGATTCCTGAAGATAAGGAAAAGGGATTCCTGAATCATGCGAATGAGTACATTGCAAAACAAGAAAATTATCAGAAAATACCGGATGCACCAATTAGCTATCATCTGAACCCAGAAGTATATTCGATTTTTGAAAAAAGGCAGTATATTGGAGATGTTGGAGCAGCTAAACAGGGGCTAGCCACATCCGATAACAATAGATTTCTGAGATTTTGGCCGGAAATTAACTTTGATAAAATAGGTTTTGGAATTTTAGGTTGTGAAAAAACAGTAGATAGCCCATCAAAATGGTTCCCGTACATAAAAGGTGGAACATTCAGAAGATGGTACCCTAATAAAGAATATGTGGTGAATTATCAAAATAATGGATTTGAAATTAAAGCTGCGGTCATGAAAAAATATCCGTACCTTAATAATCCTGATTTTGTTGTAAAAAATACGTCTGCGTATTTTCATGCCGGAATTACATGGAGTGACGTTGCAACAGGAAAATTTAGTGCAAGATGGGTTAATGACGGATATATCTTTGCAGATGCGGGGCCAATGCTATTTGTTCAAGTTGATCCGTATGTCAAAATGGGGTATATGAATACGCCCGTATTTCAAATGTTTTGTGATTTGATATGTCAGGGGTTACACTACAGTACAGGACAGATTCCTCAAATTCCATATTTGCAAAATATAGAAGATAAGAACTTTATAACCGCTTCCGTTGATGAAAATATACAGCTTTCAAAAGAAGATTGGGATTCTTTTGAAACCTCTTGGGACTTTAAGAAGCACCCATTGCTCCGCAATGTCTCAACGATTTCCGAAGCCTTTAACCAGTGGCGGACAGAATGCGATGACCGTTTTAATCAGCTGAAAGCCAACGAGGAAGAACTGAACCGCATTTTTATTGATATTTACGGCTTGCAGGACGAACTGACCCCAGAAGTGGAAGATAAAGATGTGACTGTGCGCAAGGCTGACTTGCAGCGAGACATCAAGAGCCTGCTAAGCTATGCCGTGGGCTGCATGTTCGGTCGCTACTCGCTGGATGTGGAAGGGCTTGCCTATGCAGGCGGCGAGTGGGATAGCAGCAAATATCAGAGCTATATTCCGGATGCTGATAATGTTATCCCTATCACCGATGAAGAATATCTGGACGATGATATCGTTTCGCGCCTGTGTGCATGGCTAAAAGCGGTTTACGGTGCTGATACGCTGGAAGCAAACCTTGATTATATCGCAAAAGCCCTCGGCAATAAGGGCAGCACCAGCCGGGAGATTATCCGCAACTACTTCCTGAACGATTTCTTCAAAGATCACTGCCAGACCTACTCTGTCACTGGCTCCGGCAAGCGTCCGATCTACTGGCTGTTTGACAGCGGCAAACAGAACGGCTTCAAGGCACTGGTCTACCTGCACCGGTACACGCCGGATACCATCGGAAACCTGCGTATCGACTACCTGCACAAGATGCAGCGTGTATATGAATCCGAGATCAACCGAATGCAGGATATGATGGATCACAGCGAGAATGCCCGTGAGGCAGCAGCAGCTTCCAAGCGAAAGGATAAACTTGCCAAGCAGCTGAAGGAATGCCGGGAATACGATGAGAAGATCAGCCATCTGGCACTTTCCCGTATCGAGCTTGACCTCGATGACGGCGTAAAGGTCAACTACCGTAAGCTTCAGACCGCGCAAGACGGCAAGTTCTATGAGGTGCTGGCAGACAGTAAGAATATCATGGTGAAAGAAAAGAAATAAGAAAAATGACCGGAGGGAGTGGGAAAATGCAAAATCACTGGACAAAGGATGATGTCGCGGCGGCATGGCAGCGTTTTGAACGTACATATGCCCATGATCCGGTGGCATACCGCTTCCTCTGCGGTCATTGTATTCAAGATGAAACCGATGAAGATGCGTTGGATTACAATATCATTGGTGTCTGGCTTGTCTGTCATAGAAAATATCGTGACTGGTCAACCGAGAAATCCTATGATCTGGCATGGATACTGGAATTTATGCAGGCGTATCACATGACGATTCCACGGTACATCAAAAGAACAAAGTTCTACCGGAAAAAGATGAAGCTATTGCTGAGTTCTCTTGTAAGAGATAAAGACCAATCACAGGAAAAAAGGACAATGATATGGCAGAATTGAACCTGAAACAAATTATAGACCGCCTGAATGCGGAATTTACCGGGGAGACCCGGAAACTGGTTTTCTGGTACGATGACAAGGCAGAATTTGCTGAGGATATGGAGACGGTGGAGCTTCAGAATGCGAAGATCTACCATCTCCAGCCGGATAACCAGTTCTATACAAAGTATTTTCTGGAGCGTGTGGATAAGACCACGAATTATCTGATCTATGCACCGTTCCCCAAACCGGATGTAAGGGACAACCATCTGGAAGACACAATGCTGTATTCCAGACGGTTCTTTGCCGACCGTGCTTCCCTGCTGTCGGTTGACCTGGGTATTGAGGAGAAATACAAGCCGGTTATTGAGAAGCACATCAAGTTTTTCGCCAATAAAGAACGTACTCAGCGGTTCTATGATTTGGAAATCGAAAATTTTAATGAAGAAAATATCCTTGTCGGTCTGCTAAGTGCAGTCTGCAAGGCGCGTACCTGCTCTTTTGAGGAAGTCGTGCGCATCGTGTTGACGGATGGCGAGCTGGTGGACAATGCTTTCTTGCAGGAGTTTGAAAAATACGACATGCTGTCTGCATTCTGGCAGCTCTGTGAGCAGCATTTCGGATACACCGATACAAAACCGAGTTTGGAACGGCTTTTGGTAACATTGTTCGTTACTTATACTGGGCGATATGTGCAGGCAGAGCTTCCGGCAGCATGGAAGAGCTTTGTCTCCTACAAGTCCGGTAATATCATCGCATTTCTCGATAGTCTGATGAACAGCGTCTTGTACCGGGACAAATACGATGCTCTGTCGGCTCACGTTGCCAAAGGGCTGAATGTTCTTTCGGCATTTGCAGGAATGCGAGTGGACGATTTGGTGGAGTGCGACACTTTCCTTGCCGTGGATCAGGTGTTGGTAAAGTGGCTCATTGGCAGACTTGTTTCGGAAGATATCGGCGCAATCGTAAACGGATTAACCATTCCGGAACTCTGTGAAAAGCGGGCTAAAATGCACTTTGGCAGAAAAACCGGGAAGACGTATCAGCTGCTTTCCAGTGCGTATAGCATGGTGAAGGAAGCGGATTACCATGCCGCAGATGGCTTAAAGCCAATCATCGACCGGTATCTTGCTGCGGATTACAATATGGATCAGCAGTATCGGAAATTCTATTATTATTACGACCAGCTGGAGAGCACGGAAAACTTTGAGCCGCTTCGGGAGCTGGTGGAAAATATCTACACGAACGAATATCTGGCTTGCCTGCTCCCTGCCTGGAATGCTGGAATCCAGCAGGATGCCGCATTTTCGGTAATTCCGTTGCAGCGGGAGTTTTACAATGCCAACCTGCGCTATACCAAAGAACTGTCTCTTATACACATCTGACGCTGCC
>ENA-OXEC01000466-OXEC01000466.1-human-gut-metagenome-genome-assembly--contig:-NODE-466-length-15935-cov-16.8334_pt1 | contig 15935 bp, 26 predicted proteins | sample MGYA00249351_ERZ652235 | MGnify/ENA primary metagenome ERZ652235 (study PRJEB26925, sample SAMN05826906) | human gut metagenome | biome: ENVO:2100002; feature: ENVO:00000062; material: ENVO:00002003...
CCTCTTCGTCGGCAGCGTCAGATGTGTATAAGAGACAGGAACAACCATGATAATATCCTTCTTTATCCAATACAAGTCCTGCATTTAACGATGAATCATCATATGGAATAAATAAATCAAATTTAGTTCCATTAGGAACTTCTGCAATTTTTAAGTCTCCCAATAAGTTTTTGTATTTGTAAATATTATATTTTGAACCACCATTATTTAATTCAATTTTTATAATACCATCATTAAGTTCTTTTGTACTGTTGATTTTATCATTAAAGCTATTGTCATATAAAATTTGACCATCATTTTTTTCATAATGAGTTGTAATATATGTATTATCTTCATTTAATGTGTATGTAACTTTTCTTTCATAATCAGTGTTTGTAGCATTAATTTCCTCTTTGTATGTTCCATATAAATCCGTATCATACGAAGTGTCTTTTTCCATTTTGGTACAACCACATAAAAGCATTGTACTAATTAAAAATATTCCTAATAATTTTTGCTTCTTCATAAATTCCCTCCAAAGATTTGTTTTATACTCTTCAAACAAGTATAACATATTTTGCTATAAGGGTGGGATATGATTTAGGTATATAATTAAGTTTGCGAAGTCAGATCATTTCAAAAATCGGTAATCCCGACATTAGCCCAACTGTGATAATTAGTCACATCCGCCGCCGTGGTGAAATTGGTGGTTCTGCAAAGAAGGTTGGCAAGAGAATCAAAGAATTGGAGAGACTGTATGGAATACAACATGGTGCAACTTCATTTCAAGGAAATCAATATGAGGTGATACCGAATAATTCGGAGACACCAAAAAAATCTCAAACCGACCTTGCAGCGCAAATGGGTATTTCCGTAGATACTCTTCAGAATTACAAGATGCTTGCGGAAATGATTCCTGAATTAGATGAATTGGTTTCCACTGGAATTGTAACGACACATATAAAAAGGGGAGTACCAAAACGGTACCCCCTTCAGAACCTTGACATATACATGCCAAAGCCTTATAATCAGATTAGAAGCAATCAAGGATATGTGGTGTGTCTGATGGTTGCCCTGACAGAAACTTATGTGTTTCCTACGTGGAACAAACTTGTGACACGGCTATCCCCTACCGCTAATAGGGAATAGCCATTTTCTATTTATGGTGGTTGTCTATGTAGGATAACGCTGCAAAGACAACCAATAAAAGTGTTAAGACTTCCATAGTGTTCATTAGCATTACCCCCTTTCTGTTTCCAGAAAGAGCAACCACCAGACTATCCCTATCACGTTCTAATCTGACTGCACTATTGTATCATAGCATGTCAATAAATACTAGCGTGAGTGTCCAGATTTGGACAGTGAAGTTATATTCCAGTAGTAGCCAATTTGGTTAGTGCTGATATGGAGTAACGATTTGCTACTCCATCCCAGAAGGGCTATAACGAAACGTTCTATCAATTCACCATTTCGCAGAAATGCGTAATCGTAAAAAACACCTGGACAACAATAAAAAGGACGCTTGATTTCTCAAACGCCCTAGTGTATAATCAAGGCAGAAGCAATCGGATACAAAGTCCGATTTGCCCTCAGTAAAGTTTAAACTACAAAGAATAGCATCCTAAACCTTGGGCGGTAGGGGATGCTTATTTTCTTTTATAAGAATGTTTACCCAGTTCTTCTCTTGCATCAAGTAATATACCCTCTGCATTGTATTCTTCTTCAGCTTCCCGGATTGCTTCATCTGTAGCTCTGGCTTCCAGAAGTTCATTATAAGTTTCCATGGACATAATAACCATATCTCCATACCCGTTTTTAGTAATGAAGATAGGCTCTTTTTTGGTATGGCAAATTTCTGAAATTTCAGTAGTGTTTCTAAGGTCTGTAATAGGTCTAATCAATGGCATAACATCACACTCCCTTCTTGTATATAATTATAGCAGAATAATGTACAAAATCAATGCCGCTTGCATGTACAAAAAATGGTAACTAAGGAAGATAAGCTGACCCGTCAAATCAACGGGGTAGGAAATAAAGATATTATGCCTCTGCCGGAAAAGCCATGTATATACCCAATCGACATATTGTCGAGTAGTCTCTTTCCCACAAGTCTAAACTATCCCCCCTGTACCGGCATATTAACCACCGTACTCGTAGGTACGCTTGTTGGGTTCATGTGAACCTGGCAAACATCGTCTGGAAACTGCACTCCAATTGGAGTGCAGATATTGCCTCTGGTAAATTTACCAAACTCGATTTTAGAAAACTATGATCTCTATAACTCCGTTCGCTCCAATTGGATGGAACGAGAAAATAGGAGCAATAAGTAAGAATGAAATTGCACTCCAATTGGAGTGCAATTTAATCTGATAATTCAATAATAAAACGGTTGGCCTCCACTTGGAGAAAAAGAGAAGAGTTAAGAAGCAGTGTCCATTTTAGTTACCCCTTAAGCAAGTCATGGAATGGATGCTGGACATCCAGCTTGGTAGACGTAACCTATCACCCATCCAGCGTATTGCCGTTGCTGAGAAGTACAGGCCTATCTATGAGAAAATGGCGAAGGAAAATTTATCTACTGGCGGAAGAAATGGAGGTCTTACCACTCAAAACAAGCCTTTGGTAAATTTACCAAACCCTTCTACTTCAGTTAATACTTCCGAAAAACTTGCCCAAATAGCAGGCGTTTCAGAAAAAACCTACCGCATGGGTGCTAAAGTTCTCAACTCAGACAACGAAGATGTAAAGAATCGTGTGCTGTCAGGAGAGACTTCTATTAGTGCAGGATATAGGGAACATTCCCCCCTTGATCCAAAGCCGGTGTTTCGCCGGGTTTGAATTTAACATCTGCCAGAACAATTCGTTCACTCAGCTTCCGGCAAATTTGCCAAACCTTACAATCTCGTAGACGTCCGGAAAGTACATCTTAAAACATATATCTCTATTATCGACCAGTACAAGAACGGTACTAGCTGGAATACATATTAAATCAGGTTATACCCAGAACGGGGCCAACCTTAACGACAGAATGGCGTTGAGACATGCATAATCTGCACATCCGAACCATATAAAACTGCATTTATTATCTTAAATACAACACAAATGTGCAAAATCTGCACAAAAATCCCCGGGGAAAGAAACCATGATTTCATGTGGAGAATACTATATATAGGATGTCCGATATTATCCCATTTGGGAAAATAAATCTCATAACAGCGGAAAATTCCACCATGAAAATCATCAAAATAGAGAACCTTTATATAAGGAAGAGAAGGAGCATAAAAAACATGAATAAGAACAACCAAGAAGCAAAGCAGTCATGCCTGAACTGTATGTACGAGTACATCTGTGACTGGAAATATACCAATGAAGAGTTAAGCTGCGATAAATGGCAATCTGATAAGGACGGAGATCTGTCCAATAAAAGAATACGAATAAGATAACTCATTTTACTGGACCAGAAGAAAAGTGACATGAATTTGCCAATTACGAAACTTAGGATAATGAAAAAAGGATTTTTCAGAAATGGATACACATATTGAGTTTTGCCAGCACAAGTGCTGACAAAAATTTACCTTATACACTTCTGAAAAAGAACATTTCCAAAATTGTCCAGTCAGAAAGTACATATCTAATAAAGAACGATTCAAAAGTTGTCACTTTTAGAATGTACATATCAATTACACACTTACGTAGATATGTGTGTTCTAAAGGTGACAACTTTTTGAAAAAAGGAGAATCAATATGTAGAAAGTTGATTTTTGTTTGTGCGCAAGCACGAACAAACTCAATATGTAAACGTTAGAGCTGATTAAGGAGAGAGAAAACAGATGAAAAAGACAACAGTAAAAATCATCAATCCAGTACAGGCGGGATTTTATTACAAGAATGGCTTAAAACCATTAGAAATTGTATTTACGGATCGTTGGGTATGGGTTTTTGATAAAGAGTCAAGCAATCCATTATACACAAGATGGCTGAACAATGAAAATCAAATGACAAATTAATTGAAGAGGATTTATTAAATGAAGCAGATTAATGAAGGACAAATTTTTAAAAATTATAAGAAGCTCTGCGAGTATTTAGAAGAGCAAGTAAAAACAGGAAAATCAAAGCAGTTACAATTAAAAGATTGGAATAGATATTTTACATGGCATAATGAAGGGAATAAGTTTGTTATTGATAAAGTATTTGATACTCCTTTAGAAAAGGTAGATCATCATAGTAGCAACAATAACAAGAACATCACTCCCATGATGGATTATCTTACCTGTATCTCAGATAATATATGCGCAGAAGTACCGTATACATTTACTGCATGGTTCTGTGATGTTTTAAACCTTATGGACAAAGATACATATAATGCACCATATTCTTCTGATGAGGTACTGAAAGCATTTTGCACAGGACACAGTATCAATAATGAAAAATTGTTCTGTGATTATCTTGCTATAATAAAGAAGGTTACAAAGGACATATTTTTAAAGGCGTTAGATGTTCTTGCAAGAAAATATATGGCTGTATATGAAGATGGCTATAAGTTCTATTACCAGATTGGCAAAGAAGGCTGCATTGGTGAGATATTTTCTACAGAGTTAAACGAAATGGTATTAGCACTTGAAAAGAAGAACTGTGATATTCTCAATGAAGAACATGGACTTAGTAAGAAGATGAAGGGTAGGCAGTTGCTCATGCTCATTTTTAAGAATGATATTATCAGAGATCAGTTTGATAAACTTGTGATGCAGGATCTAAATAATGATACTGTTTATGCCTGCTTAAATAAATCCATAGATATACGATACTGGCCGTTTATTTGTCACATGGATGAAAAACATGAGATTTTACGTTATTATCGTGCAGTTTCTATTAATGATCTTGATAATTACAACAAGGACCAAAGCGCAGATAAATTTGCTATGGATGTTACGAATGTTATTCGGAGAGTGAGCCGCAAGAACTTACTCAATAAGAAATGGCGGGATAAGGACAACTGTTATCATCTGGCTTATGACAAGTGGGAAAATGCTACAGATATGGTTATCATTGAAAAGCTGTTATTCCAGAATTATGATGAAACCTTTGTAGATGATACATCACTGGATCTTGTAGAGCTTGATGATAATTTAGATGAGATATTCAATGGCATAAAAGATATATGGGGTGAACCTAACGCCATGGAAATTCCTGCGATGGCATAGGGAGTAGATTCATGCTACTTCCTTAGTATTTTACAGAAAGAGGGTGATAACATGCGTCATTCTGGCGTACATTATAATTATGATATGGCAGAGAGTAACTGGATTATCAAACAGGGAGCAAAGGTTATAGGTTGCGGCAGACATTCCACAACTGGCAATACTTTCCTGGTGTTCCAGGCTACAGACCTTTATAAGAAGCTATGCGAAGAGTACAGAGCAAAGCACAGCGCATAATCTAAAATTGAATATAGAAACTTATTGATGATGAAGATTCCAAATCATCCATTTTGGATGGCATGTGTAAACATGCTGTCTTTTTTATTGCAAAAATTATTGGAACGCTGTTCTTGCGTTCTATCTATGGCTGAAACATGCCGTCTTATTTTTATTTAGAAAGGATTTATATTTTTATGAGTAAAGCAATCAAGAAAATCAAACCAGAAACCAAAGTATGTAAAAAGTGTGGGAGAGAACTACCGTTAGATCGGTTTGCACATAACTATAAGACATATTATCATCCAGTATGCAAAGAGTGCAACAATGCAGCTATAAAAATAAAAAGAGCAGCCAAAAGAGCTGAAAAAGAGGCAGCAGATATAGAAGAATACCTAAAGGACAAATCCTTACACATGAAGCGCCAGTATAAGAAGATAGATGCTTGGCGTGTTCTGAGTAAAGCGGAGCATGGATTTAAGTTAAAGGCTTCCCAGGAGAAGTTTGTTAAACTCTTAGATTACAAGGAAACATGGGTGTCAAGCTATGGCAGAGTGATTATTAAGGATGAAAATGGTGTGTACCAGTTGGTACAGGGCAAATATACCGGAGCTATTTTGTACTATACCTTGGACCAAAATGTATATTTTAAATCAAAAAAGGAATGGGGATACCGGCGGCAGAAAGTCAGTGCATCTGAGCTTGTGATCCAGACCTTTATTGTAAACCATGATATGAAGAACAATACAAAATGTTGGCATACAGACAACAATAAGAGAGACAACTACTATAAGCATCTGTATCCTGTGACAGATAAACAGTATGCAGTGCTTGTAGATTTATATAGAAAGAATGGCACTGTAACAGAAGCAGAGGTAATGAAAATCGTAAATGCACCTGAGTATAAGCCGGACGGATGGAACGCAAAATATATGAAGCGCTCTGTATGTGGTGTGGGCTATCTTGCTGAGAAAATGCCAGCGGACATCTATCTTTCAGATGCTTACATCAGATGGGCTAATATGTTGCAGCGTTGCTATAATAAGACAGTGCAGAAGAATAAGCCATACTACAAGGGTAAGAAGGTCTGTGAAGAATGGCATAACTTTCAAAACTTTAAGATTTGGTATGATAAGCATATGATTCCAGGTGCCAAGGTTGACTTAGATAAGGACTTGATCTGCAAAGAGAGCAACTGCTATAGTCCTGAAACCTGTAGCTTTGTAAGTCATTATATCAATACTTTATTTGAGGATAGAGGAAGTAAATGGATCGTAGAAGAAACGAAAGATGGAATGTTTGCCACATCATTGATGATTCTGAAACAGAAGAAGAAAGCCGGTATATATGATACTAGAGAAGCGGCAGAAAAAGCGTTCTATGAGTATAAGAAGGACCATATTGTTAAGATAGCCAATAAGTCTAAGGGCAAAATTCCAGACTACGTATATAATGCTATGCTGGCTTGGAATGTGCAGAAGCAGTGTGCGTAGAAAGTATAGTAAATGTAGGGATAATGTGCAATAAATTTATAGGTATGTCGGAGATATTCCGGTGTACCTATTTTTTTTACGTTTATTTTACAATTAAAGTGTATTTCGTGGTAAAATGAAAAATGGTCTTAAATCTTTTCAAAGGAAGTATTTGCCTATGAATACAATGGATACAGCAGAAAATAGAAAAGAAATAATTAAAAGGGAACTATTTAAAGAAGTAAATCTTCAAAATACAATTTTGGACGAATATTTAATTAGGCCAGAAAAATTTGATATTAGTACAATAAGTAATAGTTCTAGGGAATTTTTGGCAAAAAATAAGGAATATCTTCAAAAAGAACGTGGCAAAGGGCAAATCCTTTTTTTAAGAAAATATGGTTATGAAAAAATATTAAATGAATATTTACAAAAGCGCTATCATGTAGACAGATTAGAAATGGATGATTTTCCATCAGAAGAAAAAAGAAGAGAGCTACAAGTAAAAAAACAACAAGAAATTAAAAAAAGAGATAGAATGTCCCAAGAACAACAACTTATAAAAGAGTTAGGAACGTTAAAGTGGGAGAAAACATTTAGAATATCCCATACGGTGTATGAAGCGAAAAACAACGATGGCAAAGCTGTTAGAGTGGTATATTATCAAAATCCACAAAAAAAACAAATAAATACATTTATATATGATAAGCAAGAAATAAGTTATGTAAAATATGACATAAAAAAAGTAGTTGACATTATTGAGCACGCAAAACCAATTATAAAGCAAGCAAATCATATGTCTATAGTTATTCGGCCTAAGAAAAGTAAAAAATCTTCAAAAAAGAAAAAACAGACATTAAAAAAACAAATAGACCAAGATTTATTAGACCAAGATTTATTAGAACAGAATAAGGCTATACTTGCAAAAGAAATTCAAAAAATTGCCGAAAAATATAAGTTATCGGACGAACGTGTGAAAAATATAATTAAAGATATAGTGATAAAATGTCCGTATAATAGGGGAATAAAATGTACACGTACCGATAATGAGAGGTGCAATCCATATTATAAAATATGTATTCATTATGATACATTTATATCAAAAGTTATAGCAGAATCTCAAAAAGTAAACAAATTGCAAGTAAAAAAAATACAATCTAATACAGTTAAAAATCCTGAAAAAAATGTAATCGGCAACCAGAAGAAAGAGATTATCAATTGTAATATAGGATTAAAAGATTTTTTGATAAGAACAAATATTTTTAAGTGTATGCATGATAAACATAAGATTGATAATGTTGTAGCGATGATAAATATTGATGAAAACGGTAAGAAGAAAAGCATTAAGGTTGCTGCTGGTTATTGTTCTAAGTGTAAGATATACTTTATTATGGAATCCACATATCAAGAATTGAAACGTAAAGGAATCATTCTTTGTAGAATTACAGATGAAAAAACTTATTATAAAGGCGGTTTTATGAACGGAAGCCACTTAGCTCAACAGTCAATTTTGATGCAGTATGGTTATAATGTATCTCAAGTTGAGGGCTTATCTACTGTTAGGAGACAAAAAATATTAGCGGTAATGATTGACAATAATATACTTTCAAAGAGTGAGATCATCAGCTATTTGGATTTTTTCATTAATCAAAGGGCTGGTAGAAGTAATATGGAGTTAGCAATTTCCAAATGGGAAGCAGATAGGGAATTTGTTGAACAGTATCGGATTGGCGAGTATACCAGATATGGTGTAAATGCAATTCATAGGAGATAATTATAAGGGGGAGCTTTTATGGGCGGCAATAATTTCCCGCATGACGGAGAACATGGAAGAAGTTGTACCGGTTATGGCTGTGATTGTGATGAGAAGAATTATGGTTACCATTCCGGCGGCAGAAAAAGTAGTGGAGGAGGTGGCGGCGCTTGGGTTGCTATTGCAATTGTTGTAATAGGGAGTATTGTAGGTGCTATGAATGAACTGATCGGAGCTATTTTAATAATCGTTCCGGGATTTATCTTTATTATGTGTAGGTAAATATGTGCCTTCTTATTTCAGAATTACACATTTATAATACAGGTACTTAATTCCCACAGGTTTGAACTATCCCCCTCTGCCAGCTGCAAAATTCAGTTGTCAATAATGTTGACTTTCAGGAGTTTTCGCCAAAAATGGCGGGAAGTAGGGATACAGTGTACCGCAAAAAGACCTTGCATATTTAAGACCAGAATGATATATTATAGGTATAAAAAAGGTGACACCGATAGACGGTTGATCCCATTCAAATTGATTAACTACAAAGATAGCTGCTCAACTTGCGAGGTCGGGGCGGCTATTTTTGTGATTTATTACTATCTTTACCAAGTGTGTATCCTAATCCAAAGCAGGTTAAGCCAAAGCTCACCACTGCTATAAAGTCAACTATACTCATTGGCTCAAGCCCTCCTTTCCATTGGATTCCTTTGCAGGTTTCTATGTAATCAGAGGGTCACAGTCCCTCTGGTGAAGGACCAACCGCCTACCGTGTTATGGTGGCACCCATGGTATTATTGTAACATAGGATGGGGAGAATTGGAAAGCTTTTTATCGAAAGCCTCTGTTTTTCTGGTCAGTGTAGAAATAAAGCAGCTTATACCCTATACAGAAACACACATATTCATTTAAGTTTTAACTACCCCGACATACACCCAGACACAGCAGAGGGCAAAAAAACAGCTATAAGCTTTAAGCCTATAGCCGGATAGATCAGTATATAAAATTTAAGGGTACAGCCGTTTATTTGACTGTACCCATTTTTTTACGCCTCTGCCATTATGTAATTGACTGCTTTCTCTGCTTTACTGGCAGCACTCACGATAAACTTGTTATCATTTTTTAAAACCTGTAACCAATTCTGAATATAGGCAGCGGAATTTTTAAAAGTCTGCGGCGTTTCAATACCGATCTGATTTAAGATCATTGCACTACCAAGCTCTGCCACTAATTCCTCTTTACTGTATGTTTCACTTCCGAACATTGCAGCAGTTCCCGTTGTAAATCTGTCTAATCTTGTTTTGTGTCCTGTACTATGTGTAATCTCATGGAAGAGTACGCTGTAAAATTCACTTGCTACTGTATACTGTTCCTTGCATGGTACCTGGATGTAATCACCGGAAGGGCTGTAGAACGCTTCATTGCTTATAACTTCCTTGATCTGGATATGTTCCCGTTCCTTGTATGCCTCTTTTATTCTTTCTGCCTCTGCGATAGGTTCAATATCGTTTAACTTTACATCTTCCAGAGGCTTTACCCCTTCCACCTGTGAAATATGAAATACGTTGTAATATCTCAGTAGTGGTATCTGCTTTACCTCTGTTTCACCATCTGCATTAGTTTCCTCATATGGTTGCATCTTCCAGAATGTAACGAAAGAAGCCTTTTCACCTTTGCGGATGTGACCGCCCGACTCTTGCCATTGCTTGTATGTAGCCCATGCCCCAGACTGCCCAAGAAGTATTTGATTCATTAATGAATAGGGCTTTTTGCTGATTCTGTTATATGCGCCGGATCTGGAACCGCTCCAGCACCTTTTCCATGGGATTCTTCCCTTTTCTAATTCTGCGATGATCCTGTCTGTTACCATCTGATATACATTGCCGTTTGCCATTGTGTTTACCTCTTTTCATGTGTGCTGTTTGATTTGATAAGTTAATTATAACATCTTGTACAAGATTATCAATATGCATCTTGTACAAGATTAAAGCTATATATTAGTACATCTTGTACAATTTCCTTGAAATAATAAATATGATATGATAGAATATATGCGTAACTTCTTTATATAGGGTATTGGAGGTATAACAATATGGATGAAAATAAATTTGATGCTACTAAATATAAAAATGATTTTCAGAAAGAAAAATATGATAGAATAATTGTAAATGTGCCAAAAGGACAAAAAGCTGTAATAGATGCAGAAGCCAAGAAACAAGGCTATAAGAGTTTAAATGCATTTGTAGTAGAGGCAATAAACGAGAAAATGAAATAGTGATCTACTTATATTGAAAGATAAAGCCTGTAAGGGGGCTTTATTTTTTTATCCAAAAGCATCTTGTACAAGATTGCTAAAAAAGTCTGCATATTCTTGTACAAGATTACCATTTACATCTTGTACAAGATAGAATATAATAAGGTCACAAGGTTGATACAGAGCAACACCGATAAGCCCGAAAAGCTTAGAACTTCAAAACCATATACCTGTGACCGTGTACGAAGAAGAAAACAGGAATAGTCAGGAAGATGATTGAAGCGGTTAGCTCTTAATCAACTAACCAATATAAACAGTAGACCAATAGGAGGGTAAACCTTATGTGTAAAACATTAAATCAGTTAGAAAACGTAGTAGCAGACTACAGAAGTCTTAAAGCTTTAGCAGAAGAATTAAACGAGCAGTTAAAAGCATTAGAACGTGACATGCTTGACTATCTGGACAGTAACGAGAAGTTATCCGAGACAGGTTCAGACTTTACTGTAAAAGTTAGCACCTGTGAACGCCGCACACTGGACAGTAAGAGACTTGAAGCAGACCTTGGAAGCCTTGCAGAGTACCAGAGAGTAAGCCAGTACCGCAGATTATACGTTAAGTAAGAATATACAGCGGAACGGGGAGAAATCCCCGAACCGCACCACATAGAAGAGGGGCGCACACGATGAAGAAGTATATCACCTACGAAGAACCGTTACAGGGCAGGACATTCACCGAACAGCAGATGCATGAGGTTTACAGGGATCTTGCAGATAAAAAGGAATACCCAGTGTTTTCCATATGGTTTCTGGACATGATCCGATCCGGTGTATTCGAAGCCGTTACAGAGTAGAGAGGAGACGAGACAATGAAGAAATATAGAGTAAGTGCAAGCGAGCATTTCAATCTGCTTTCCATGTATGACAAACTTAAATGTCAAGAGATCGACATGAATGAAGCACCTGCACACACCTACGCGGAAGATCAATGGAATGCATTGTATGACCGTCTGGAAGAGATGGAACATCTCATGGAAGAAGCATACTGTGTTGGTGCATTAGTCAGTTGGCAGACCTTGAAGCGCATTCGTGAGATCAAAGAAGAACGTCAACTAATCCGATACAACACCTGCATAGCACAGGGAGCATCAGAAAATGATGCGGCATTAGCGTTTCAGTTATAACCCAGCACCCGCCCCGGAGGTTACGAGGGCAGAAAGGTTATATATGATGGATTTTATTTGGGTAATGTGCGTATTTTTCGGCGGTATGGTTTGCGGAGCAATATTTAAAGAAATGAATGAGGAGGACTAAAGCAATGAAAGAAAAGACAGTAAAGACTGTGGATGAAGAGACAGTGACGGTAATACCAAGCAAGTTGAAGGTATGGCAGAAAGTTGACATGTTAAGTAATCCTTGGAAGAGTTCACTTGTTTTGGAATCGGACACTTGTAGAACAGAAATTCCATTAAATCCAGACGGAAGTGTTAAATGGTTTGACGATAGCAAGCTTGTAAGGCATAAAGAGCCAGAAAAAAGAAATACTACGTTTGCTAAACGTATATTGAAAGCATTGTGCGGCAAGGATGAATCAGAAGCGGAACTTACATATTCAATTATTTGTTACCTGCATGGTAAAGAAGTTTGCAAAGAAAACGCTGAACAGTGTTTACAGGAAGAGTTAGACGAATTAGATAAATATGATTTACTTTTACTTGGTGTTATGTTGTCCAGTCTTTGTGAACGTATCGAAGAATTAGAAGCTTAATCGGAATAATTCATAAGTTACAGGAATGGAGGAAATATTATGGATGATATGCAATTTGCTAAATATGCAGTAGATATAAGAGAAATCTTAGAAAAAACAGATCAAGAGGGTTTGGAAAATTTAGTACGAAATGCAGTTGCTTACGCAAGTAGTAACAACAATTCTAAGACAAATTGGATTGCACAAGAACTATTTGTAGATGTTATTCCAGATGAATTGATAGCTGAAATATTTAATGAACAGTAAGCCAGAAATCCCAAAATAAAGGAGATATGAAAGATGAAAGCACTTTTAATAGATGTACAGAGGGATACTGTAGAATACGTAGAGCCACAAGGACTGGCGGACTTTTACCGCCTGATTGACTGTGACCTGATAGATATTACATGCCGGGAAATCAACGGCAGGAGATACGATATTATTTGTGATGATTGCGGTTGGTTCAGAGATGATGTTAAATTCTCAGCTGTGACAGCTTATGGAAATCCTGTATTAGTAGGGAATTTGATTATTACAGGTGAGGCAAATTCAGACGGAGAGCAGACGGATTTACAACCCCAGGACATAAAGTATTTACTTGATAACATTCATAAGGTTCGTACACGGAGATACCCCAAGGGATATTGGATGCTTTGCAATGTAAGTGACTAGGGAAATATAAAGCCTCTGCTGTCTGGAATGGATGGCAGAGGGAACACATAGGGAGATCATATCATGGCTATTGTAATCACAGATGGAAAGTATTATTTTAAGTCTGGAAATAAGTATGCAAGAACACAAAATACAGAAGAAGCAGCCACATTTCCAAAAAGGGAAGATGCTATACAATTTATGTGGAATGATGTAGACGAGACAAAGTTTTTTTACGTGTACGATACGGAAACACAAGAAAATTTATGGCAGTGGATCAGCCGGGAAGAAGCTCAGAAGATGATGAAAGCTAGAGACTATAAAAGTGCAGAACTTAAGCGAAATAAGCCTAAAAAGGTATGCCGTAGGAATTATTCTGATGATACACGCAAATTAATATATATCCATGCCAAAGGCAGATGTGCGCTGTGCGGACGTAAACTTACCTTGGATGAAATGACACTGGATCATATTGAACCGCTTGCAATGGGCGGAGCTGATGCCGTGGAGAACCTGCAGGCATGTTGTCTGGCATGTAATCGCTTTAAAAGCAATATTCTTCCAGTGGACTTTATGCAGAAGATTACAGATATTTTCTTATACCAGATGGAAAAAGAAATTAGATGGAAAATCTTTTTAAAGCCGCTGTACTGGATGCTTATTAGATATGCAAAGGCAGAGGCAGCTAATCAATAAGGGAAGGGAGTTATAAATTTATGGAAAGTATTATTCATGCAATCTTTGCTCAGGTCACAGATGGAGAGCAGAAAGAAACGGAAGAGATAACTACATATAATAAGGAAGTGAAAGAGATTTTAGAGCCCTTAAAGGGAACAGAAAACTTTGATACAGTAGCCTCTGCCGTATTGGAAGCTGGTGGATGTGGTCAGGCATTAGGCTTTACTCAGGGCTTTAAATGTGGTGTACTGCTGATGTTGGAATGTATGAAGTAGGTTCCTTGCTTATTTGGTGTGGATTGGGTATAATGGAATAAAGAAAAGGGGTGATATATCTGTTTACAATTATAGATGTAAGAAATAAATGTACAGAGGGAAAAATAAAATGGTCTGCTCATGCAGCTGCAAGGATTCAGCAACGAGGAATCAGTAGAAATGATGTAATATCATGTATTGAAAATGGAGAGATCATTGAAGAATACCCAGATTACTGGTTGAATCCGGCATGTTTAATATTTGGATATGCCGTAGATAATAAAATTCTTCATGTTGTAGTTGGATTAGATGAATTTGTTCATATTGTTACAGCGTATTATCCAGATTCAGGTACTTTTGAAGCGGATATGAAAACAAGAAAGGAGCGTTAATATGTGCTTTTATTGTAAAGGTGAAATGAAACCAAGTAGAACTACGCATGTAGTAACGTATAATAATTGCGTGATTGTGATTAAAAATGTTCCATGTGAAGAGTGTGTACAGTGCGGAGAAGTGGAATTTTCAGATGAAGTCATGCAGCATTTGGAAACCATTGTAAATCATGTAAAAGCCTTAATGCAGGAAGTTTCGGTTGTAGATTATTCTAAGGTAGCATAATGCTACTTTACGGGGGTACTTATTTGGAAAAATCATATACTGTAGACGATATTTACGCTCTTCCAGACGGAAAGAGAGCCGAGCTAATAGACGGAAAACTGTATAATATGGAATTGCCAGGTACAAAACATCAATTACTTTTGAGTACATTGTGCGCAGAGATTTATAACTATATAAAATCTAAAAAAGGCAAGGAAGAAGTATATATTGCCCCCTTTGCTGTATTCCTGGAAAATGCAGAAGGAAATATAAATTATGTAGAGCCTGATATTTCTATAATATGCGATCCAGATAAGCTAAATGATAAAGGTTGCAATGGTGCGCCAGATTGGATCATAGAAATAGTATCTCCTTCCAGCCGAAGAATGGATTACATTACAAAGACAAATCTGTACATGGCTGCCGGAGTAAAGGAATATTGGATTGTAGACCCGCTGCGGGAAACGGTACTGGTTTATTGCTCTTCTGCAGAATGGGTTCCGATATTTTTTAGGTTTGGTGAGAAGATTAAGGTTGGCATTTATGAGGATCTGGAAATAGTTGTGGAATGAGTAAATTTTTTGATGATACTATGCAAGGATTATTAGAAGCAGTAGAAGATGTGTATTTATTAAAAATATTGGAGCAGCGCAATAATAATGATACGATTGATTTTGAAAAATTTGTTGCTGAACAGGGTTATTCTATGGATGAATTAGAAGAAATGGCGGAAAGCGTAGAAATAGAATAATGGAGTGGGAATAAAAAATATAGGATACAAGAGGCAAAGGATAGTTTGGATTTTCTGAACTGGTTATAAAAGTGAAAGGCGGTGGAAAGGAATGGAAGGCATGAGCGAAAGCGAACTGATTGCTGTATTAATCGATAAGTACACTGATTTACAGCGAATCAAAAAAGCAAACGGCGGAGTAGAAAACGCAGAACTTGATTATCAGATTAAAGTAACCACTGCGAAATTAGCTTCTATGAAGGTAAATGTAGAAGATTTAACTTTATAATCCGTCCGGGTTCAGGGGCAAGGGATATAAAAATTCCTTGCTCTTTTTACTTTATAGGAAAGACCGCCTCCGGCGCTCTTTTGAATTAAAAATGCCCGCCGGTAGGCGGGCAACACAAATAGAC
>ENA-OXEC01000470-OXEC01000470.1-human-gut-metagenome-genome-assembly--contig:-NODE-470-length-15662-cov-39.1526_pt1 | contig 15662 bp, 14 predicted proteins | sample MGYA00249351_ERZ652235 | MGnify/ENA primary metagenome ERZ652235 (study PRJEB26925, sample SAMN05826906) | human gut metagenome | biome: ENVO:2100002; feature: ENVO:00000062; material: ENVO:00002003...
GCAGCCATTAAAACTGCTACGCTTAAAAAGTCTAACTTTTTGGGGTCACCTCATTCTAGCATCCTTTTATAATATTAACCTCTTTGCTCAATCATACTCTTAACTTTCATTAATCTAGTTGTAGCAGATCTTTCATTTTCATCAAGTCTCATTCTAATATATTTGATTGTTTCTTGAAGTTGAGGTATAGTCATATATTCAAGAGCATTAACTCTTCTTCTTGTACTTTCAATTTCGTTAGCCATAAGCTGACATGACTTTTCTACTTCTGCAAGTTCAAGTAATTGTGGAAGTATTCCATAAAGTTTAGCTAATGCATCGTCAAGTTCTGATGAAGTATTTGCAAATCCATATGGGTATATGCTTCCCTCATCTCCTTCAAGCTGTCTCTTGAAGTTCATTACAGGAACAGATACACTCATAACATTCTTTTCACCAACTTCAACTGAAATATGTTCTTTAGGATAAACAATAGCTTCTTCTAAAAATTCTGAACTCATTACGGCTCTAGCCATAACAAAGTCTTTTAAAGAGCCTTGAAGATTATCTTCAACTTCTTTTCTTAGCTTATTGTTATATTTAACCAAGTTAATGAATTGTCTCATTAATTCATCTTGTTTATCTTTCAAAAGCTTATGACTTCTTGTTGATGTAGCTAATCTTTTTTTTAGCTTAGAGAGTTCCATTCTAGTAGGATTGACATTTAACTTTGCCATAGACTATTCTTCCTCTCTTGGCATATATTTTTCAAGGTATTCATCTCTAATTCTCTTAAGCTCTGTTCTAGGAAGCATCTTTAATAATTTCCATCCTAGGTTAAGAGTTTCTTCAATTGTTCTATTTGTAGTTAAGCCTTGAGATACGTATTCTTCCTCAAAAGCTTCTGCGAATTTAGCTAGCTTCTTATCAGTTTCAGATAATGCTGATTCTCCTAAGATTGCTGATAATTCTTTTGCTTGCTTACCTTGAGAATATGCTGAGAATAATTGGTTCATAGTATCTGCATGATCTTCTCTTGTCTTTCCTTTTCCAATACCTTTATCTTTAAGTCTTGAAAGTGATGGCAATACATCGATAGGTGGCATTACACCTCTCTTATATAATTCTCTTGAAAGGATAATTTGACCTTCTGTAATATATCCAGTTAAGTCTGGAATTGGGTGAGTCTTATCCTCTTCTGGCATTGTAAGTATTGGAATTTGAGTGATTGAACCCTCCACTCCTCTAAGTCTTCCTGCTCTTTCGTATAATGTAGAAAGGTCAGTATATAAGTAACCTGGGTATCCTCTTCTACCTGGAACTTCTTTTCTAGCTGCTGAAATTTCTCTTAATGCTTCAGCATAGTTTGTTATATCTGTCATAATAACAAGAACGTGCATTCCTTTTTCATATGCTAAGTATTCAGCACAAGTAAGGGCCATTCTTGGAGTAGATATTCTTTCGATAGCTGGGTCAGATGCTAAATTCATAAATAGAACTGATCTGTCAATAGCTCCTGTTGATTTAAATTCATCAACGAAGAATTGAGCCTCTTCGAAAGTTATACCTATAGCTGCAAATACAACGGCGAATTTAGAATCTGAATTTAAAACCTTCGCTTGTCTTGCAATTTGTGCAGCTAGTTCTGCATGAGGAAGTCCTGATGCAGAGAACACTGGTAACTTTTGTCCTCTAACTAAAGTGTTAAGACCATCAATAGCTGAAACCCCAGTTTGAATAAATTCTGATGGGAAATCTCTAGCCATTGGGTTAATAGCTTCACCATTGATATCTACTCTTTTTTCTGGTATTATTTCTGGGCCATTATCGTTTGGTCTACCCATACCATCAAATACTCTACCTAACATATCTTCAGATACGCCAAGTTCAAGTGGTCTACCTAAGAACTTAGCTTTAGTACCTTTTAAGTTTATTCCTGAAGATCCTTCAAATATTTGAACCATTGCTTTTGATCCATTTATTTCAAGAACCTTTCCTCTTCTCTTTTCACCAGTATGAAGTTCAATTTCAACTAATTCATCAAACTTAACACCTTCAACACCTTCAACAACCATCAAAGGGCCAACAACTTCAGTAACTGTTCTGTATTCCTTAAGCATTTGCTACCCCTCCTTTGCTTATTAGGTCATCAATTGCTACTTTTAAATCTTCAAAGATCTTATCTATTGCATCTAAGTCTTTTTCAGCTATATATTTACTTCTAGCAATTCTGTCTTTTAAATCTTCCATTGCTAATATATCATTTAAATAAACTCCTGCATCTAAAGCTCTTTCTGCTTCTCTCTTATATCCCATAACAAGACTTAACATCTTGTATTGCTTCTTAAGTGAAGTATATGTATCTACTTCATGGAAAGAGTTTTGTTGCAGATAGTCTTCTCTTATTGATTTAGCTACATCTAATTTTAATCTGTCTTTTTCAGATAATGCATCTATACCAACAAGTCTTACGATTTCTTGTAAGCTTGATTCTTCTTGAAGAATAGTCATTGCTTCAAGTCTTAGTTTTCCCCAGTCTTCAGCTACATTTTCATTCATCCACTTATCAATTGTATCAGCATACAATGAATATGAAGTCAACCAGTTAATTGATGGGAAATGTCTTTGATATGCAAGTTGAGCATCAAGTCCCCAGAATACTTTAACTATTCTAAGTGTTGATTGTGATACTGGCTCTGAAATATCTCCTCCTGGAGGTGATACTGCACCTATTGCAGTGATAGAACCTATTCTTCCATCATTACCTAAACATTCAACTTTACCTGCTCTTTCATAATAGTCTGCAAGTCTTGAACCAAGGTATGCTGGATAACCTTCGTCACCAGGCATTTCTTCAAGTCTACCAGACATTTCTCTTAAAGCTTCTGCCCATCTTGAAGTAGAATCAGCCATTATTGATACAGAGTATCCCATGTCTCTAAAGTATTCAGCGATTGTGATACCTGTATATATTGATGCTTCTCTAGCAGCAACCGGCATATTTGAAGTATTAGCTATAAGAACTGTTCTTTTCATTAAACTTTCACCAGTCTTAGGGTCAATAAGTTCTGGGAATTCGTTAAGAACGTCTGTCATTTCGTTACCACGTTCTCCGCATCCAACATAAACAACTATTTCCGCATCTCCCCATTTAGCAATTTGGTGCTGAGTAACTGTTTTACCAGCTCCGAATGGACCTGGAATTGCAGCTGCTCCACCTTTAGCAACAGGGAAGAATGTATCTATAACTCTTTGACCTGTAAGCATTGGTTCAATAGGGTTGATCTTAGCTTTATATGGTCTTCCTTTTCTTACTGGCCATTTTTGCATCATCATAACTTCTTTATCACCAGTTGCAGTTTCAACTACTGCAACTGTATCAGTTACTGTAAATTCTCCAGCTTTTATATCCTTAATTGTACCTTCAACACCTACTGGTACCATAATTCTTTGTTCAACAACGGGTGTTTCTTGAACAGTACCAATAACATATCCTGGTTCTACTTTATCTCCAATTTTAACAGTAGGTTTAAATTCCCATTTCTTTTCTCTATTTAGTGATGGAACAGATACACCTTTTGTTAAGAAGTTAGACTGTGCAGCCTCCATAAATGCGTCTAGCGGTCTTTGTATTCCATCAAACATTGATTCAATAAGTCCTGGGCCAAGTTCAACACTTAATGGTTCTCCTGTAGTTACAACTGGATCTCCAGGTCCTATTCCTGAGGTTTCTTCGTAAACTTGGATTGATGCCTTATCACCTCTCATTTCGATGATTTCACCGACAAGTCCTTTTTGTCCAACCTTACATACGTCATATATATTAGCTTCATCCATACCTTCAGCAACTACTAAAGGTCCTGAAACTTTAATTATCTTTCCGGTCTTCACCCTTATCAACCTACCTTTCTATAAAATATTAACGCCTACAGCTTTTTCAACGTTATCGCTTATTCTTTGCATACCTATATTTAATGTTCCTTGATTGCTTGGAATTAATATTACAGCAGGAAGCACTTCTTTATTGTATCTTTCAATTGTCTCTTCAATTCCTTGAGCGACTTGTTCAGTTACAAAGATAACTGCGTAATTATCTCTTGCTAATCTATCAACAGTTCTTCTAGCTTCATCATGTTCAACCACTGGAAAAACATCAATACCTAGAGCTTTAAATGCTAAAACCGAATCCTTATCACCAACTACACCTATTTTTTTAAACATAAATATCACGCAGCCTTTCTCTTATTACTTCCGCAGCAATATTATTGAGTTTGCCAACCATTATAATTCTTATTATCTTTATTTCTGTTTCTTTAGCATAAATATAAGCAATTACAGGTTCCACACCAAATGGTATTATTTTAGCATCTCTCATCATGTTCATAATATAGTTATCAATTAACTTTTCAAGCATACTAACTGAATCTGTTTTAGTATAGTATTCAATACCAACTCTAATAAATTCAGCATAATCAGTAAATGCAAGCTTTGAAGTTATATTCTCAACTGAATCATTTAACATGCCAAGTAATTTATCTTTATCTAAAGATCCACCTTCAATAATAACTGAATTAAAGAATTCTCTACTTTTATTTTGCTTCTTAACTCTTAATAAAGTCTTTATATTAGTAGAATCTATAAGACATTTTACATATTTATCAACAAAAGTATCATTTATTTCACTCTTAATATGTACTAATTGTTTAAACATGTATTTATCTAAAATAATATCAAGTAGTTGGGGATCTTTACTTTCCTCAAATTTCAAGATAGTTTCTTCAATTGCTTCTCTCATAATTGGAGATAAATCTCTTATATCATTATTTTCAATTAAGTTCTTTAATTTTAAAGAATCAATTGTTCCAACGTTAACTAAAAGATATGATAAATCCTCTTTAAGAAACATTCCTTTTAAAATCACTTTTATATTTTGATAATCATATTTAATACTCATTAAGTCTATAAGTGATTTTTCAGGACTTATATCATACATAAGTTCAAATAATCTTTTCAATTCTTCACTTAATATAAGTTCGTAATCCTCTGGTCTCTTAACATTTGTCATAACATTGGCATACTCTGTTTCTTGAAGCACTTTAAGTGCTTCACTTGCTGAATGAGAATCTATCATTCTGTCAAGCTTTGATTTATCAAGGAGTTTTGTCTCGTATACTCTAAGTCTGGGTATAACTTGACTAAATTTCATTACATCCATTATTTATCCTCCTTAATTAAATAATACTTGTGCAACTTTAAGACTTAAGTCATCTTTAATAGAGCTTACTAAAGCCTCATATGTATTATTTATTTCTATGCCATCCTTTTCTAATATAAATCCACCCTTAAAGTTTCTTTTTTCACTACTTAAAGTTATTGTAGCCTTTGAATTAAGCTTATTATTTATTTCGTTTAAAACTTCAGTAGTTATAACTTTTGCACCCTCTTCATTTAATATTAAATTTTGGTTTCCTTCTATACCACTATTTAATATTGAATCAGTAACAAAATCCTTTAATTCTTCATTTGAAAGATTGCAAAGTGCTTCTACACTACTTTCAAATACCAAATTTATAACTTTTTGCTTAGCAGCAAGTTTTTCATTTCTTGAATTCAATTCTGCACCTGAAATTATTCTTTCTTTTCTAGCTGCTGCATCTCTTTCTGCTCTTTCTAAAATTAACTTTTCTTCTGCAGATGCTTCTTCTTCTTTTTTAGCTATGATTTTATCTCTTTGTTCATTAGCATCATTTAATATAGAAGTTTTTTTATCTTCTGCATCTTCAAGAATTTTAGAAGTTAAATTACTTATGTTAGACATTTCCTCACATCCTCATCCTTAAATTCTGACTAATTAAAATACGCCATTTACTAATAAGAATGATACAACGAATCCTAATAATGCATATGTTTCAACCATGGCAGCTAATACTATACCTTTAGTAGTGTGATCTGGGTTTTTAGCTAATATTTGAATACCAGCAGCTGCTGCTTTACCTTGAGCAATTCCTGACCATAAACCACATATAGCTATTGGTAATGCTGCGAATAATAAATATAAACCTTGTGATAATGTTGTTTCTGGTGATAATTTAAAGAATATTAATAATCCTATAACGAATCCATAAAGACCTTGTGTACCTGGTAATAATTGAAGAACTAACGCTTTACCGAATTTTTCCGGTTGCTCTGATAAAAGTCCTGCTGCCGCTTGACCTACTATACCAACGCCTTTAGATGATCCTATACCTGACATACCTACTGCTAATGCAACTCCTAGTGCTCCCATTACGAATCCACCGTAATTTTCCATAAAAAATTTAATCCAAGTCATATCCATTTTAAATATCCTCCTAATTTCTTCTTAAATTTATATATTTACTATTTGATTTAAATGGCTTAAAGGCTCTGCCTCCACCATCATAGAATTTACCAAAATATTCAACATAAGTTAATCTTAATGAATGAACGTAACCACCTAGTAACGATAATCCTAAATTTACTGTTTGGAATATTACAAATATTAATGGTCCAAATAAAAATGTTCCAAGTGGTCCTGGTATCATATCCATAATAAGATTAATAGCTCCTGCTATTGATCCACCAGATAAACCAAGTGCCATAAGTCTTGTATAAGAAACTAAGTCTCCTACATAACCTGTAATACCATATAATTCATATAGTCCTGAAGCTACCTTTCCACCTGTTGTCTTAGCTGACCTTCCTTGAGTAATTACAATTAATACAGAACCTGCTATAGCTCCAATTTTACCTATTGTTCCAAGCATCGGTATATTCCCCATCATACCACCTGCAAGTAACCCTAATGATATTAATGTAATTGCCCATGATCCTGCATCCATAAAAGCTTCTAATGGTTTTCCAGCTCTTATTAATACATAAGCCTTAACACCTAATGCAAAGAATATTTGAATAGCACCAAAAACTACTGATAAGACTAATATAGTCATAACATCTGCAGTAGTATCAATTAGTTTTGGCAAAGGAATCAAATCTCCAAAAAATGATCCGTAAATAGCACCAAATGCTATTGTTGGATAACTTAAATAATGGAAGAATTTTATCATCTTTTTCATTCCATCATCAAACTTTAGATACTTAAGTGCTATAATTGTACCTATAAGCATTAATAGACCATATCCCATATCCGCTACCATCATTCCAAAGAAAACTAAATAGAATGGTGTTACTATCGGTGTAGGATCAATCTCGTCATATTTAGGTAATGCATACATTTCTGTTATTGACATAAATGAATCATTCAAATCATTATTTTCCAACTTGATTGGAACATCATCAATTTCTTCGTCTTTAACATCTTCAAAATTTAAATAATAGTCCTCACCTAAAATATCTTTTACTATTGCAGTAAGCTTTTCATTAAACTTGGTTGGAACCCAACCTTGAATTAATGTAGTGCTTTCAGTTCTTAAGAAATTTGTACTTACACTCTTTCTTGAAACAAGATTGCTATAGTATTCATAAGCTAACTGCAATTTCTTCATTCCTTCTTCAAAACCTGATAATTCTTCTTTTATAATAAATTTATCGGATTCAATCAGTCCAATTCTATCATTATATTCATGAATTAATTTTAGAGGAGTTTCTTCCTCATCAGTTTTAAACGGAGTAAACCCAAATCCTCTAAGTGCCTCTTCAACACTGTCTTTGTTTGCTTTGTTACATAAAGCAATAAAATAAGTATCTTGATTAGTCTTTGATATAATCTCGACATAACAATCATTTAGTTCACTAATTAATGATTCTTCATATTGATTAGCTACACTACCTAAGAAATAAGAAGTTTCTTTAAGTTCTTTTAAGAAACTTAAAGGTGCATCGAAAGCTTCATAAGGTGTTAAACTTGATACTGCAGTTTGAAGCTTAGTCTTATCATTATCAAGTCTTGCAATCCCTTCTTCTTTTTCCTTAACTTTTTCATAAACAGATTCCCAATTACTACTTTCAACTTTTTCTTTAAGCTCATCCATCGTTAATGAGAGTTTTTCTGTTCTTAAAGTTTTCACTAATGATTGTTTAGGCACATAGTCTTTTAAAAATTGTAGGGCAAACTTAACCTTTGATAATTGCTCTTCCCACTTTGCTATATCAGAATCAATTATATCCTTTTTCAATTCTGAAAGGATTTCATTTTGTTCTAAAAGATTTTCATCTTGTAGATTAATGAACTCAGCATTTGAAAATTCTTGTAATTTTTCAAGCAATGCTTCTTTCTTTGATTCAAAGGCTAACAAAGTGAACTTATTCATCTTAACTATTGCCATGAATTTTCACTATCCTCTCAACCACTAATTTTACAGCATTATTTTTCTTTTCTTCAGATATATTTTCTATGTCTGAAGCTTCACTTTTACCTTTAGCTAATATAGGCTCTGCTTCTTTATTTCCTGCGCTAATCGCTTCATTCATTAAAACATTAGCTTTTTCTTTTGCTTTAGCTAGCACATCATCATATTTTGCTTGTGCTTCTGCACTCGCTTTTTGAACTATTTCTTTCGCTTGTAAAGTAGCATTTTTTACTAGTTCTTCTGCTTCTGCTTCTGCTTTTTTAATTTTTTCAATTGCTTCTAATGCCAAAATATCACCACCTTTTATGCCTTAATACAAAGAAAAATAATATATATTAATACTTTATATAGTATTAATTACTTTGTCATCGTCTCATTATACAATGCCTCTGCATAATTTTCAACACATTTGAAATTTTATTAACAGAAAGTTATTATTTCATAATGCATCTATACTATAAATCACTGAATTTTTCAATAAATAAATATTCATTATTATTGTTAAATAGACAGTAGAAGTCTTCTTCTATAAGTTCGCCATTTTTAACATATTTTTCTAAGTTAATATCAAATTTTTCTAAAAAATATTCCTTAAATGAGTATTTTTCTCTCAACTTATCCTTATATTGCTTTTCTTCTTCCTTAGAAATATTTATTTTTAAGAAATCAGGCAAACCTCTCCTTTTATTATATAGTAAATAGTTAAATTTAACTATATTATCTAGGTATTTATTATCACTTTTTAGTATTTTTTTGTTAAATTCTAAAAAGACTTTATAATATTCTATGTTTCCAATATTTCGATTAAAATATCCATTCTCTTCAAAAAACTTTCCTAAAGCATAATAAAATTCAAATGGTGTATTAAATTTTTTTTCAAAAAATTTAATTATATAATTAAATTTTTGTGAGTTATAATACTTATCGACCATTTCTTCTACTTTCTTAAGTTTTATCATTTCCTCATATGATACTAAATTAGTTTTTAGTATTTCATATGGTGGATATGGTGAATATTCCATCCCATACATTTTCGCTTCTTCTCTCATTGATGATCCCTTTAATAACTTTAAAAAGCCTAATTGTATTTCTTCTGGATGTATAGAATATACATCATTAAATGATTTTACAAATGAATTATAATCTTCACCTGGAAGCCCTGCTATTAAGTCTAAGTGCTGTTTTATATTCTTTATGGACATTAATTCTAATACTTTCTCTTTAATATCGCTAAAGTTAACAAATCTATTTATATTTCTTAAAACATCATCATTAGTAGTTTGAACACCTACCTCAAATTGAAACCTCCCTTCTGGAGCTTTTGATAATAATTTTATTTCCTCATCTTTTAAGATATCTGCCGATATTTCGAAATGGAATGATGTTTCTGTATTTGCATTAATTAAAAAATTCCATATTGCCATAGAAAATTTGTGATTACAATTAAATGTTCTATCAACAAATTTAACTAGTTTAACTTTCTTTTTAATAAAATAATTTAATTCTTCCAATACTCTTTCTATATCTAAAAATCTGACACCATGACTTGTTGATGATAAACAATATTTGCAATTAAAAGGACATCCTCTTGATGCTTCATAATATACTATTTTATTGCTTAAATCTTCATCTTCTTCATATGGAAATACAATCTCATCCATAGACATGAGCGGTCTTTTTTCATTTGAATATACATCTCCTGAATTTTTATAATGTAACCCTCTTACTTTATCAATATCTAATTCTCCCAATTTATATAAAACAAAGTCCCTATAAGTTTTTTCCCCTTCACCTTCAATTACATACTCTCCAATATTATTTCTTAAAAACTGGACTGAATCAAAAGATACTTCAGGTCCACCATATAAAATTTCTATATTAGAATTTACTTTTTTGATGAGATTAGCTAATCTCTCAATTAATTCAACATTCCATATATAGGTGGAAAATGCAACTACATCTGGATCTTCTTTTATGATTTCTTCTAATATTCTTTCTTCCCTATCGTTAATAGTAAATTCTCGTATTTTTCCTTCATATGGCAGATCATTAGTGAAACTTTTTAAATATCTAACTGCCAAATTACTGTGGATAAATTTTGAGTTAATAGCTGTAAGTAATATTTTCATTTATTGTGTTCTCCTCTACTTCTTCTTTTAATGTTAATTTTTTCCTCTTATGAAAAAAACATCCTCATAAACTTTAGTTTCTTCTATTTCAAAGTATTTTTCAAGGATTTTTTTTATTTCATCTACACTGTTATTTGATAATATATTTAAATTTTTAAATGTAAATTCTCTGAGTTTTTCTTTTGGTAATATAACTTTTATCTTATTATTAAACACTTTTCCCCTTTGTTTATTTATATCCCATATTAGTATTTCACCATTATTCTTTAGATATTTAGAAACGTTTTTTATTAATCTTTCTTTCTCAAGACTAGTCCACATCTTATTTAGATCAAAAAAGAAAGTACATGCATCATATTTTCTACTTTGTAATTTGCACTTTGTCTCTTCATTCACATAATCAATGCTAATTTCCTCTAAGACCTCTTTAGATATATTATATATTATACCAAGATTATTCTCTCCAACATCTAATATATCTCCTTGTATATTTACATCTTCTAAATTTATTACTAATGTTTTTCCCATTTCCAATCACCCTTCCTTAATATTTCATACTATTATTTTAACATTTTTTTACATATTAATAAAATACAACTTAACAAAATATATATCCAATAAAATATTTTAGTATATTTAATTTAATCAAAAAAGATGTTTAGATTTTGATATGCTACCTGATAATTAATCAGATAACTGCTCAATTGTTAACTTCTAAACATCTTTTTCTTTATTTTAAAGATTTTTTATTATTTAATTTTAGAATAAATAAACATACTAGAACAAATAAAAGTATCAAGATAAATATACATACTTCTTTAGGTAAATTAAATACTACTCCATCATTCTTAGACTGTAATTTATAAACACATCCAGTTCCACTATCCAATATATATGCCGATCCATTCTTAGTACGTATTCCTCTAATTATACTTTCATCTTTAAGTTTTAAAAGCTTATGTTTCACTCCATTTTCGTTAATGGAATATATCATATTATCCTTTTTATCATAATATACACAACTGTCCTTTTCTAAAATTGCTCCTTCTTTATCTATTCCTAGATATTTTATATTATCAACATCTGAAAATTGATATATTGGTGCAGCAACTGTTTTATTAGGTGGATTTAAAATAATCCTAGATACTTTTTGTTCTCCTTTAAATCTAGGTGAAGTTATTAAATCTCCTCCACTATAATCTGGCCATCCATACCATTTTCCTTTTTCTATTTCATATAAATAATCAAAATCTCTATTTATAGGTCTATCTCCAATATTCTCCATACCACCTACAACACATATTAAATTATTATTACTATCTAAATCCCATCCTGTTATATTTCTTATTCCACATGCATAAAGGGATATCTTATTATTCGATAAATTCACTTCAACTATAGATGCATTGCCTAGCTTCTCTCCCTCTATCTTTTGTCCTTCAACACTAGAGTTTCCATAGGGCATAAATGCGCCAGTTTTACTCTCACCATAATTTTTTCCATTCAATGATATATTTATTGGACTTTTATCATATGGAATGTTATTTATATCATAAGTTCCATCATTGTCTGCAATCCCAGAATTAGTAGCACTGCCTATTGCAATTAATAACTTGTTATCCTTTATTATAATTTTTCTGTCTAAATATTTCCCAACAGAAGGTATATTACTTACCATTACATTTAATTCAGATGTAGATAAATCATAATTATATAATTTATCACCTGAAATAATATATAATTTTCCATCATAAAACAGAATATCTTCTATTTTTAAAGCTTCATCTGAAAAAAGTATTTCTTCTCTTCCTTCATCTTTTAAAACCTTCACATAATTTTCATAGGCTACATATGTATTTTTTCCGTCTTTATCAAAACTTACAGCATTTCTACAATTTTTAGCCTCTATACTCCAATTTATATTACTTTTTAGAATATTTATTTTATACTTGCTTGATAATTCAAATAATCCCAAAGATGCTGCTACAATTATAATTGAAATTAACAAGAATTTAAAAAAACGCCTCACTTTTCTCCCTCCACCACTTTTTAATATTATATTCTTATCTTACATATATTCGTAACACTTCTACTAAATAATATACTTCATTACTAAATTTATATTTCCATAATATTAAAATAAGACCTTCATTTTATAATAAAGGTATCATTTTATTAACCGATAATTATTGTAAGAATTAAATACATAAAGTTAAGGATGTGATTTATATGGAAATGAGCATTGCAGATCTTTCAATGGGAATGAGTCAAGCTTCTCTTCAAAATGCAGTTTCTATCTCTGTTTTAAATATGACTATGGATACTGCTGCTAATCAACTTACAGCAATGACTGAAGTTTTAGATAATCTAGCTGTTGATCCAAATTTAGGTTCAAATATTGACGTAACTGTATAGATCTATATATCGTCACATAAAATAAGGGACGTAGAATCAGAGTTTAGTGGATAACAACCGAAATTCAATATATGATATGCTCGTATTGTATTGAAAATTTGAGTTAAAAATTCTACAGACAGAGGCTGTGCCCAAAAATGTTTGCTCCAACAACAAGTGTCGACAAACAATTGTGGAACAGTCTCTGTCTAAGAATTTAATAACTAAAATTTTCAATACAATACTATGCATATTCATATATTGAATTTCTTTGTTTTTCTCTAAACTTATTCTCAATGTAATTTATGATTTTAGAATATCCCCTGTCTAAAAATATAGTTTTCAATCAATGTCATATAATGCTTGGTGAGGTACAAACCTGGCAGTATAGCCCATCTTCATTCAATGCTGAAGATGTTTCCTTATTAAAAAAATCCCATCTGATACTCAATAAATAAGAAAAGATCCGAATTGCAGCATAGCTACTCTTTTTATAAGTGCACATTCTTAAGCAGAGAACCCAAATCTGTGATTTGGTGTGAATCTCTTATACCTACGAATGTATATGAGTAGATATTCCCTTAAACAGAGAAAATATATGAATAAGTACATCTTTATTTCCATAGAACCCGCATAAAATAAGCAAATTCTTAAGAATTTATATTCTGATATTTATAAATTCATATCCTTTAAAAAATAATAAAATATTAACTTTTTAAATCTTTAACATGTATAAATAACTATTCCTTAATTTAAAAATGTGTTTATTTAGAGCAATAATGTTGATACTATGAGTCTAGATGAAACAAAGAAATAAAACTCTTATGTTCGGCGGTGTCTTGCATTCAAAAAGTAAGCCACACATAAGAGCTTTATTTCGGTTATTTCACTTTAAACTTTCTACGTCCTTTATTTGTATTGATCATGTATCTTTCTTATTTTTCTTCAGGAATATTACGTAAAATATATGAATATTATTTAGAGTAATCTAAAGGAGTGATAACTTTTGGCAAAAGATAATTTTTTAAAGAATTCTTTTTTACTTACCGCATCAAATGTTACTACTGGAATATTAGGCTTTATATTCAATATATATTTATCCAATCTTCTTGGTCCTGAAGGTATGGGGCTTTATAATTTAGTTATGCCTATTTATAATTTATTTATATGCCTTATGTCTGCTGGTATTGTTTCCTCAATGTCAAAAATAGTTGCAGTTTATGATCAAAAAGGCGAGCAAAATAACATTACTAAAACAATACGAGTTGTAGCAATGTTTAATATAATTTGGGCAATCATTATCGGTATACTAGTTTTTGTAGCTGCTCCTTTGATTGGAAAATATGGTGTTAGTGATACAAGAACAATAAGCGCTATAAGAGTTATTTGCCCTGCTATGGTGTTTATTGCAATTTCGAATATCTTTAAAGGATATTTTTATGGAACATCAAAAATAAAGATACCTGCTTTGCTAGATATATTAGAAAAGGCTATGAGAATAATAACCGTCAGCCTTTTAATTTTATTTTTTAATGCGGATTCAATTGAAAAAATGGTAACACTTGCTACTATTGCTTTATGTATTGGAGAACTTCAAAGTTTAATAGGCTTATATATATATTATAAATACTGCATTGCTAAAACACCACATTCTTGTGAAGTTCCTGAAAGTAGATTCCAGCTCTTATTTGATGTTATTATAATAACTATACCACTTTGTATGAATGGATTTTTAACAAATATATTAGGAACTATGGCTACTCTTATTGTTCCAAGACGGCTTTTAGTTGCAGGTTTTAATCATATAGAAGCATTAAGTCTTATTGGTAAATTTACTGGAATGGCAATGACTTTGCTCACTATTCCACTTATTGTGGTATCCACAATTAATACATTACTTATACCTGATCTCTCACAAACTTTAAGTCAAGGAAAAAAATATGAAGCTTCATGCAGAATTAGAAAAGTTATAAAACTTGCATTTTTACTTGGACTTTCCACAACAATAATATGCAATATAATACCAGATAATCTCGGAAAAATGTTTTATGGACGTGATGATTTAGGTACTTATATTAGATTTGCTTCCTTTGGGGCACCTATTTTATTTACTTCCAGTACAATGTTTGGTATTTTAAACGGACTTAATAAACAAGGTATTATATTAAGAAATTCTTTAATTGAAGCAATTATTGAGTTAATCGGTTTATATATATTTACTGCTATTCCTTCAATAAATATTCTAGGATATAGCATAACAATGATAATTGCTACAGGTACTAGCTTTTTACTTAACATACATGAAGTAAAAAAACATATAGATATTAATATAAATTCATATAATATATTTATTTATATCTTGCTTGCATTACTTGTATTTTTAATTATAAAAATATTAGCCACTCATTTCTTGGCACATTCTCTTATTATAAATAATTTTATGGTCATAGGCTTGACATTTTTTATATTTGCATATCTTGGAGGCTTTGGCGAAAGTGATTCATAAGAATTTTTTATAAATTCACTTTACAATTTCTTCTTTTTAAAATTATATATAATAAAAATTACGGAATGCTAAAATACATTCCGTAATTTTTATTTTATATTTTTATTATGTATATTTCTTATATTTATTCCATAAGCTTTGCTTGTCAATAATTTTATATGTGATTCTTATAATTTTTTAACTATAAAAAATGTAATTAATACTTCTTTGCGTATTAAATTCTTTAATAGATACTTTATATTATTTTTAGAGACGAAAAGATCCGTATTGCAGCATAGCTGCTCTTTTTATTTAAGATCCTAATTGCAGCATAGCTGCTCTTTTTAT
>ENA-OXEC01000476-OXEC01000476.1-human-gut-metagenome-genome-assembly--contig:-NODE-476-length-15490-cov-10.4347_pt1 | contig 15490 bp, 17 predicted proteins | sample MGYA00249351_ERZ652235 | MGnify/ENA primary metagenome ERZ652235 (study PRJEB26925, sample SAMN05826906) | human gut metagenome | biome: ENVO:2100002; feature: ENVO:00000062; material: ENVO:00002003...
ATACCAAATCACAACCCAGCGCAGCGGTTGTGATTTGGAAAGGATGAGCAGCGGCGTGAGCGCGCTCTGACTTTTGTAAAAAAGTCGGAGCAAGCGATACAAAGCTTGCTCCGACGTGGTCGGAGTGTAATTATAGGACTTGGAAAAATCCAGTCATATCAATGGTTTTAGCGCAGCAAGCAAGAGGCTTTTATCCCATTAGATACGATAATTAGAAAGATCATCCAGCTTTTCGGCAAATGATTTTGTCTGATCGGCTTCTTTTTCAAATTGCGCCTTGATTTGCTCATTTACATCTGGAGACATAACAGGAATCAATTTCAGATCCTCTTCTTTCATGTAGAGGTCTGCAATATCTTCCTTATCTCCACATTGAGGAAAGAGGACGACCCAACAGCCGTCTTTTGGCTCCTTCTCCCAGACAACCCCTTGCATTCCCTTGTGAACGCCTTCTTTTGCATAGCAATCTTTTTCTACCATCACTTCTACGCAATCCATCATCTTCATTTTATTTTACCCCATACGGCGTATTCAATTTGAGTTTTCCGTTCGGCATAAGCATCCATCCAGTAATAAATGACACGCTGCCTGATTTGCCTTTTCTGGGAATCGTAACTCTGATATCAATTCGCTGGCCTCGTCTATCCAACTTTCCTAACGTATAGTCACCGGATAGATATTTTTCAAGTGCCTGTTTCTCACTTTGATTCTTAAGCCACGTAGAATCTGAAGCAGAATAGCCCCAACTTTCAAATGCTCGATTTTTTCCATGTCTATATGTATTTTCTGGGTCAAATAGATAGGGATCAAATTTGCTGTAATCGCTATATGATGTTGTATTCATCAAAACCACAGCACAGGGAATCGGGTCTAATGTGCAGTGGCAGTATGGATGATGTGGACAAGACGGAGCATTTTCTTCCTGAAACCAACAACCATCCAACATTAAGCATTCCTCACAGTGAGTTTTGCCCTCTGAATGGTGCGTCCATTGGACCCAGCTTGGCTGCTCTGCCGTTTTCTGCGGAAGCAGCTTTCCCGTATATCGTTTGTAGTATATCATATTTCCTCCTATCATGTAAAATCAGGCTTCTACATATAGGCTGGAAAAAGAAAAAAGTTGTAAATTTCTGTACAACTTTCAAAATGAATTTACAAATTATGAAAAAATGAGTGAGTCCTATAAGGACTGACCCATGGCGGAAGCGGTGGGATTCGAACCCACGTGCCCTTGCGGACAACTTGATTTCGAGGGGAATAGTGAATGAAATATTGCTTCATAAGTCTGTATTTCGTAATTTTTATTTACCGAAATATGCTCCCTTGGTGGAAGAATCTCATTTCTTCCCACCAAGGGAGTTTTTCTTTTATAGAGTTTCAGATGCGGTCAGGCACCATTTGGGCACCATCTAGTCGGTACACTATTCCCCATAAATCACAGCCATCGCTATCGAAAGGGAAATCAAGTCCGTATATGTCTCGCCTCCATATCTGAGGGCACTTGCATTGGCATAAACATAATCATCCACATAGTTAACATCAAAGGTCAATTCGAAATTACCATACGCCTCTGTGTTGAATCCGCTTAATGTCACCTGATAATGATTATCGTCCAGCTTTTCTGAACTCCACTTCTGGTTCCGGACTGTGGAATCCACAGCATCTCCCAGGGAACTTGTCCCATAATTATCAAACACCACATCTTGGATGTCTAGAGCGGGATGGCGCTGAAAAGCCCAAACTAGAAATACCACCAGAAGCAACCCAGCCACAATGTACAGGAATATCTTGATTCTTCGGCACCAAGCCAAGACGGTTTTTCCCTTCCGATACCAAGCTTTTTCCGTGAGGATATCCGACTTTATCCCATTAACCGTCTCCGGCACTACCTTCTCTCCGCAACCGGGACAGAAGGTAGCCTTTCCAGGCAGCTCCGCTCCACATTTTCCGCAATACATATCTGCCCCTCCGCTCCTATCACACATGCTCTGGAACATCCGCTGCCCCTACTGACGGAAAGGCATATCCACATCCGCAACAGAAGCGGTCTCCTGTCTGAATAGGCATATGGCACCGGGGGCACTCCGTTGCTATCGGTAATGGTGGGAGCTTGCTACCGCAGCTACTGCAAAATGCCATCGACAGCGTCGATTCCGCTCCGCAAGTAGGGCACAGCCGCAGTCCCTTAAGTTGGATAACCCGGTCTTTTAACTCTCTGACCCGCTGACTCAGATGGGTAATCTCTTCTATTTTTTCCTGCCCTTCTGCCTCACAGTTGTCCCTATACCTGTCATAGTACATACGACCCAACTCCTCATAACTGACAGCCAACTGTTTCTCTATATCTGCAACAGAGCTGTTCAGGCGGGCAATCTCTGCATAATTCTTTGCCTTTTCTGTAGTCTCCTGGGCCGCAGTGCTCACAGTCTTTCCAAGTTGGTTAAAAAACGACATATTACTTATCCTCCGTTGAAGAAATTGAATTTTTGTATCAGCCTGTGTAATAAGGGTTCTCCATCCACGCAGTCTCCGGGTCTGCAGGGACAAAGTTTATATAATCTGAAGAACCCAGTTCTCCGTAATACAGGCTGGTCTCCAACTTGTAGCCCATTCGCGAAATGTCAATGGCAAACAATGGTTCACTGCCATATCCCATATCTGTGCCGCTGGCGACTGATCCAGATTCGTCCAGAGTCAATTCCACCTCAAAATCACCAGCGGCGGTAGCCACATAAGCATAGGCTCGTTGTTTTGTCTCATCCTCGTATCCAATCCAAAGACCAAAACCGTTGCCAAGCTCATCCTGCCAATTACCTACGAAGGAATCGAATGGGCCGTCAACTAACTCAGCAGGTTCTTCCGGCTCCACCGGGAGCGGTTGTGACACAGTGCTATCTTCATCGGGGAGTGGTTCTGAGATCTGCCAAGATATATCCGGTTCGGTGTAAGTTGGAACATCATCTATCCCCGAAAGTTCTGACCAAAACCCGGCAATCACCGCACCAACAATGACAGTGGAGATGATTCCATAGAGCAGCGCAGCTACATAGTATGCCACCAACCCCGTCTTGCTGACACCTTGCTTTCCGGATACTGGAGCGGTCAGCCGTTCTAGGCACTGCTTTCGATAGTTCCGGTTGAAGTGAAGAGCAAAGAGAATATCGCTGACGAGTGCGTATATTCCTCCTCCAAACGCTAAGACGCTACCTACCATACACAGCACAAGGTTAAATGTACCCACACCAATCTGGGCTAATGGCATCCCGATCAGACCAATGACCATTGGCAGAAGAAAATACCGGAGAAAAAGCCTGCCACATCTGCGGTAGGCACACATGGCAGGCCCCAGTAGGAATGCTGCCCAGTTGAACTTTGACTTTTGCCCCGCTTCTATCTTCCCAAATTCCTGTAAGTAATACGACTGATTTTTCCCCACATACTGTCCTAGGGCACTGTCATTTGACATCACTCCGCTACCCTGTTCTAAGATGTGCGGGCGATTCTGTGTGAGTTGCACGCCACATTGCGGACAAAACGCCGCATTTTGCGGAAGTTCTTTCCCACAGTTCGGACAAAACATTACAATCTCTCCTTATACAAAATTTCAAATCAATTTCCGGGGTTATTATACCCCAAAAGTTCTCTCACTTCAACCCTATAAGTTCATTTATGAATATAACTCTCCGGGGTATGCTAAATCAAAACACCGGAGGGAAAGCTATGGACTGGACAGTAGTTGGAAGCAGGATACGGAAACAGCGGGAATATCTCGGCTATACTCGGGAGCAGCTTGCCGAGCAACTGGACGTGAGCACAAAGTTCTGCTCCGACATTGAATTGGGTGTCAAGGGAATGTCTGTTCCAACCCTGTGTAAAATAGCCCGGATCTTACGATTATCCACAGATTACATTCTGTTTGGAACTTTGGAACAAAGTGGTGCCGAACCCTTGGAATTACTGCTGAAAAGCTGTTCCAAGGCAGAGCGGCACTATGCCGAACAGCTCCTAAAAACCTTTTTAATCGCTATGGATGCCAAAAAAGATTCGCCCTGAATGGACGAATCTTTTTTGGCGCTCGTAAGCCTGTCACAGCTCACCACAGTATAGAAATTCCTCCAGCTCTTCCGCCGAGAATCCCATAGCCGCCAGTCTGTCGATAGCCTCAGGGGTATATCCAAAGGCGGAGGCTACGGACTTGACTTCCTCCAAATAGGAATCCGGCATAGAAAGTGTGGGTATGGCAGTCCTTTTCGTGCCTCTGTATGGATATGACCATATCGGGCCAAACCAGCCGGAGAACAAATGGGAATCATCAAACTGGCTCCGGGTGAGGTTCCCTGCTCTGTCAATCCGCAGAATCTCTCCGCTGTCCGCTCTGATTTTTACTGCCTTTTTGGGTGATAACCGCAACTTGGGCAAGGCCATCCGCATGATCTCCTCCGTGGAGGTATAGAGATACAGACCCAACACCGGAAAATGATACAGGCACATGGGGTTGTCCCCTTTGACAAGATACAGATTATTTCGCTGATCCAGCACCGTAAATGTAAAAGAACCCTCAACCTGTTCAGCCATATACCGGAGGCTGTCAGGGTTGAGGGCTTTTTTCTGCTCAATGAGCTGAACGGCAATGTAGCTGTCCGTTTCGATCTTTGTCTTGGGCAGGCTGAGGGAACGGCGCAGGTATCCATCATTATGTAGAACTCCGTTATGCGCCAACGCAAATACTCCCTCTTTCGTGCTCCCGAGAAACGGATGGTTGTTGTAGTTTTTTCCGGCGCTCCCTTGGGTTGTCATGCGTGTATGCCCCATAATGACTTGAGCATCCTCCGGGATACGGAAGCGTATCCTATGGCCGGGAAGAGGCCGCTTATAGATGGTGAGCTTTCCTGCGATTCCGGTTGCGTCGGTTCCTCTGGCCTCACATACCGTTGCCAAAACAGAAGTCATTCGGTTTTTCTGCTCTGCGGTCAAGCTGTGGCCGTAGTCAATGATTCCAAATAAACAGCACATCAGATTTCCTCCTCTGCCGCCACAACATCGTTCACATAGATGCGCCGCTCCTTCAAATACTGTACCAGCTCCGGGGCCTGACAGCCGGAGACGAAGGTAGACCAAGACATATTTTTGACTTCTTCATCGGACAAACAAATCGCCACCTCACAGATCCGGTCAACGAGCTGCAAGGTGGCGATCAGTGTATTCAGTTTTAATGTCCCTCGGAACATCCGAAATTCGATCGTGCTGTCATTCTGGAGGTTGACACAGGTATAGCGGCCTCCATGGTAGCCTTTCTTGGCGTGCTCCAGTATTTCTCTGGGCTGCTCCTTGTAGCCGTACCGGGCAGCCCATCGGTCAAGCTGTCGCTGGGTGCGGCGGCTGAATTTCAGTAGCTCTTCCCAGTGCTTTTCAAAGAAGTACAGGATACGGGCAATACACGCCTCCTGCTCGTCCTCTGTGCTGCCAAATGCGTTCCGGTTCACATGGATGTGGAGACCGCATGTGCCCGCCTGATGGCTTTTATAGCCCATTGCAACGGCCTTATGCAGAATGTCCGCCCAAGTCATTCCTTCCCGGTGGTAGTCCAATGTCATAGGATGGGTGACGATTTCAAACCCCTCCTCCAGAGAACCGTCATGCTTGCAATAGATGTGCTCATAGCTGCGGTTGGCAATGCTCAACAATTCTTTGGCATTGCTGGAGGATTCTCCGCCGTCGTCGATCTCCAGTTCTACTCCCATGTACCTGCTTCCCTTTCTGTAAAAGATAGGGTCAGGCTTGTAGTAGTAATCCTGAATCCCCCTCTGCACCACAGAACGGGAATTGCAGTCATGGCAAAGCGGTTCTTCCTCGCCCGGGTCATCCTCTGAATAGTGGGCATCATCCATGTGCAGCAGAGCACCACACCGGACACAGTTGGTATAACTCCGGTCATAGCAGGGCTGGCAGAGAGGGATATCTTCATCCCCGGCATTACTGTCATTCCACAGTCGTTCTCCGCACGTGTTGCAAACAACGGTTTCCGAATCCAGACAAAAACGGCATAGTGACTGGCCGTTGAACTCGGTGCGCTGCTCCGCTGGGAACCGCTCTCCACAGCAATCACAAGTAAACTCTTCTGTCCTCATAGCTCAATCCTCCTGATTTAGAAAGTAGTCAATGGCGGTACATAACAGCGCCGCCATTGTGGTGAGGATGATGCCCACGATTTTCTCACGGGCATCCCTCCTCTGATCCTCAGTTACCCCATGGTGCAAACCCGCCGCAACAGCAGATCCACCAGCTCAGAAATAATTGTGCAGATCACAGCAAGAAGCATATTCAGCATGGTTTTTCCTCCTTTCATCCAAAACGTATAAAAGCGCCGGGATTTAACGATGGTTTTACCCATCGTTAAATCCCGGCGTTCTATAAAAATAATATATGGATGATGGGGACAGGAAAAGCAAGCAAGGGGCTAAATAACCAACCACATCAGGAGGTAAATTTATGAGAAATACAGACTTATATGACAGGCTTGAAGTACAAAAACAGGAGGAACTTCCAACCATACTCACCCCCGCAGAGGTAATGGATATCCTTGGAATTGGAAAAAACACGGTCTATCGGTTGCTCAATTCTGGACAGTTACCCGCTGTGCGTATAGGACGTATTTGGCGAATTCAGTTAACTTCTCTTAATTCTATCTTTCCCACTCAAAATAGCCACTACTAAGAAGATGGAATACTTTCTTTAGCCACTTCTGGATTTTGTACATAATAATCGAACAGTAGTTGGCACCCCTGCAAGTCAAGCTCCTTTTCCAGTCGATATAACCTTGCTGTGTGGGCACATTGAGGAATAATTCTGCACCATTCTTCAAACACATCTCTCAGAACATCCGCATTCATAATATATGGCTTTTTACCCAAGCAATAGAAAATGGATGGTTTTTCCTCTTGGGGGCCATAGAAGATTTCCCTACTACACAGACCTATGCGGAAAATTTTTGAGAAGCTTTTAATTGCTTTTTTAATTGAAGCCGCTGTATAGCAGTCAGCCTTTTCGAAGATAACTTTCCGAAAAAAATCTTTGTGATTATTTTTAAATCTGCCAAAATTAAGGCAAAATGCAGTCAAAAGATACGGAAGTAATTTGCAAATCTTCTTGTTTTTTAAGTCAAATATTTCACAAAAATATTCCAGTTCAATTACATCCAGTAAAAGTATATTTTCCTCTACTTGACTGCTGCGCCGTTGTTTGCCAGCTTTCAAAATTTTCATTAGTTTATCAAACTTTTCTCGAGCTTCTTTTCTGCATCCTGTATAGTTTAAGTAGAATCCTTCTACATCTTTATACATTTCTTCAAACGAATCCAAGCTGTATGCATCATCAATATACCAAGAAATCCTTTTTAACACTTCGGGGTCATGCTCTACTTCTCCATCCATTATAGTACAGCTCATTTCCCTTACATAAGTTGGAGTAACTGATTTTTTATATTTTTCAAAGCGATCCATACATGCAACCCAAAATTTATCCGCACTTTCCGTCTGTTTGGGCATGTTTTTCTCAGCTTTTTCTTTCTTTACTTCATCTTCCCAGTTTCTATTTGCATTGAATACCCGTAGCATATAATCTTCAATAACACGGATTGCAACTTGTTCATCTATCAGTAGCTTGTCAATGTTAGTTAGATTTCCTTCCATTTTTCTTAACACATTTTCGTCAATTCTAAAATTGAGAATTATTTATCAAACTTTATGCACAATTAGCAACGAAACAACCCGTTTTTTTGACTCCGCAAGTCAGCAAGCACTGTCTTAACTTTTTTCGCCTTTTTCTGTTATAGTGTGGTACGAACCGGTTCACTAATCATTTCTAAATAAGTGAGGTTTTGTACCATGAATGTATTTGATGATGATTTTTTCTTCGACAGCACCCCTGACGAAGATCCTGACAGCCTCTGGAGCACGATGAAAGAGGACGAAGAGGAAGATGCTAAGCGCCGCCTCCGTGGCATCCCTGACCAGCCCACGCCCCAACCGCCACCGGAGGAACCCTCTCCGGTGGCAAAAAGCCCCCGCAAACGGGCCAACTACTTCTCTGACCTCGTGGAACGACTTGTCGAAAGCAAGCATCTCCTCGTTACAAGGGAGGACAGCCAAGTGTTTTCCTACGAAGAGAATAGTGGGCTTTATCACCCCATTTCCCACCTAAACTCTTTTCTGGTAAACTTTTTTGACGAGTGCACCAAGAGGAGTTTGCTGGCCCACGATGTTCGTGAGATTGCGGAACGCCTAACATGGACAGAGGAAATCCAGTGTGGGCGGGACAATTTCAACCAAGACCCGTCTCTAATCAACCTCAAAAACGGGGTGTTCTGTGTGGACACAGGTGAGCTCTTGGGGCACTCCTCCAAATTCCGCTTTACTTATCAAGTGGAAGCTGAGTACCTTGAAAATCGAAATGACATTTATTGTCCTGCGTTTGAGCTATTCTGCCAGTCCTCATTGGACGGAGACACAGATAAACGCCAACTGCTCTTGGAGTTTATTGGTTATATCTGCTCGGACAGCAATGCCGGAAAGTGCGCTTTATTCCTAAAGGGGCAGCCCAACACGGGAAAGAGCGTGATTTCCGAGTTCATCACACGGCTGTTTGACCCTGCGCTGGTGTCCAATATCCCGCTTCATCAGCTTGTAGATCGTTTCTTCCGGGCAGAATTAGCCGGGAAGAAACTGAACGTGGCTGGAGAGATCGCTGGCCGTGCCTTGCGTGACATTTCCATTTTCAAGAGTATCACTGGGAATGATCGAATCACTGGTGAGTTTAAGGGTCGAGATCCCTTCTATTTTACCACCAGATGCAAGCTGCTGTTCTCTGGCAATACGCTGCCCCAGACCACTGAGGCCGATACCACAGCCGCCTATGCCAACCGGATCAAGGTACTGCTCTTTAACCAAAGTGTGCCGCCGGAAAAGCAGGACAAATGGCTGCCCGACAAACTGTGGGATGAACGCAATTCTATCGTGACACTTGCGCTTCACGCCTACCAAGAATTGGTCGAGCGCAATTTCCGCTTTACTTTACCTACCGACTCCAAACTTTTTATGGAGTCCTTCGCTCTTCGTGGCAATGTCTTGGGAGGATTTCTGGAAGAGTGCTGTGTATGTGAGCCTGGGGCTCGGGTATTTAACACAGAGCTCTATGCCGCTTTTGCTGCTTTTTGTAAGCGCAATGGCGTGGACTGTATTCCACGAAAGCAATTCTACGAATTGCTCTCCGGCATCCCCTATATCGCTGCCAAACGACTGCGGATCGGGACGGAGAACCGCCAAAGGACACGAGGGTATTCGCCTAAAAGAATTTAGTGCCCTCGGAACTGCGGAACCTATACCCCAATCGCTTGCTACACAAGGATTCCAGCGTTCCAGCAAACTGGAACCACATATCATTGACAGGAGGGAACCGTAATGCGCACAAAATCACAGATAGAGCGGCTATCCCTCTTCCTGACCCCGGAACAGGCCAGCAAAATCAGCGGCCTTGGGGTAAACCGGATTCGCCAGCTCATGGAGGATGGGCAGCTTGAATATCTGCCTGTCGGCAACCGTAAGCTGACAACGATTGAGGCATTGCAGGATTATTACCAGCGTGCCAAAATCGCCGCAACCTGATTATAGCCGAGCAACAAGCTGTAATCAACAGCAAAGGCCGCCAGAATCCAGATCACTGGATTCTGGCGGCCTTACCAAAGAAATTAGAGCAGGAGGAATTTAGCTATGGCAATCACAGAGAGAAGTGTTAAAAACAAGCGCAACAGCTCCGGTGAATTGACCGGGAGGGCCGGAACTGTGTATGACGTAAACATCAAGTACAAATCCGAGGGGAAAAGCAAGACCTATTCCCGCAAGGGGTTCCCTACCAGAAAAGAGGCCATACAGCACGAGGCAGATATGAAAGCGAAACTTACCAATCCGTCCTATGTTCCGCCCTCTGCCGAGCAGCGCAAGCTGACGGTGCGGGAGTATATGACGGAATGGCTGGAGCGGCATGGCGCTGCCAATCTTCGTCCAAGCACTCATGCCAGCTACCAAAGCCATATGAAAAACCATATCTTCCCTTATGTTGGGGACACCTTTCTCAACCAGCTATCCCCGGCCATGCTGGATGATATGTACCGCCAGCTCTCTGAAAAAAGGCTGTCTCCCTCTTCGGTCAAATACGCCCATCGAATTATGGGGGTATCTCTGGAGCACGCTCGGCGGTATCACTACATCAGCAACAATCCCGCAAGGGACATACTCACCAAGTTCGGCAAGCAGGGCAAGACCCCAGATCCGTACACCGTGGAGCAGATGCGCCAGCTATTGGCCCACGTGACCGGGACAGATTGGGAACTGATTGTGATATTAGGTGGGCTGTATGGACTGCGGCTGAGTGAGATTATCGGCCTTCGCTGGCGAAACGTCCATCTGGATGAAGACTGCTTCGGTGTGGTGGAGCAGCTTCCGTTTGATGTTCCTGCCGACACCACCACAATCTCGGAAATGGCTCCAGTCAAGTCCAGCGAACGCACTCTTCCGATCACGCCACTCACGAAGCCCTATTTTGAGCGGCATTTGGCCCTTCAAAATGAGCAGAAGCGGTTTGCCGGATTATCAGGAGAAATTTACTATGACAACGATTTGGTATTTGCCAAGCCAAACGGTGCCCCCAAGCGGCGGGAGCGCATTTCTGCAAACTTCGGCCAGCTACTTCGGCACTCCGGTATGCCTCATATGCGTTTCCACGATTTAAGGCACACAGCGGCTACCAACATGCATCAATTAACCGGGGACTTCTACACAATAGGGCAAATTTTAGGGCACAGCTTAAAGGGAATCGGCATCCAGCTCCAGCTATCCAACAACTTAGAGGCTGTCACCGCTCAGTATGTTGATGTGCGGATGGAGCGCAAATCATTAGTGCTGAATACCTATCATCAGGCAGTGCTTGGAGAGAGCGCAGAATAAGACCCTCAAAAAATAGGAGGCTGTAAAACAGCCTCCTATTTTTTGAGGGTGCCGCAGCGTCGCAACGCTGCGAATCCTTTTTTGCCGATACAACACAAGCTATATTTTCACGCAACCTTTTATAGCTTTATTTTGAAGTGCCGGGCACCATTTGGGCACCACAACACGAAATTTCTGTATATGATATTCACCTGTTGGGCACCACAAGTCCGGCACCATGGGCACCATTTCGCAGATTTCCTCTCTTAGACCGAGGAACAAGCAAAAAAGAAATCCCTTGAAACCATTGAGGCTCAAGGGATTTGTGGCGGAAGCGGTGGGATTCGAACCCACGTGCCCTTGCGGACAACTTGATTTCGAGTCGTTGGAACATAGTGTCCTCCCGTGGATTTTAAGCTCCTCTGTGAGCATTTCAGAACGCCGCAATCCCTTGCGATTCCTGGACTTTCGGCGTTTTCCCCTGTCAAATCAGGAACTTGGGGTTTTGCCCCGTCAGAGCAGATTTTCGGGAAAACTGTGAGCATGGTGTGAGCATCAAACCGTACAGACTTCTTTTTGAAGCTATTTTGACATTGTCGAAAGCACAGCATATCTGTCCGTTTTAGCAACATTTGTGCTCTTGATAACACAAACTTGATTTTACCCACTTTTTATGCTATATTATAGCAGGGTGATACCATGCTGAAAAGCGGAAGTGAGTTACACTGCCGTGACCTTTATCTGAATCGGTTGATTGCGTTTCAGGATACCGAACCAGTAAAAATCATCACAGGTATACGGCGCTGCGGAAAATCCAGCTTGATGAAGCTGATGATTCGCCATCTGCGGGAGACTGGTATAGCGGATGACCAGATCATCGAGATGAATTTTGAATCCATGGACTTCCGCAAGATGACTGTGGAGGAGCTATACCAGTATGTAAAGGAGCGGCTACCGAAGAAGAAGCGCGCCTATCTGTTTTTTGATGAGATCCAACGCATTGACCAGTGGCAGGACGCGGTAAACTCCTTTCGGGTAGATTTTGATTGCGACATCTATGTGACCGGCTCCAACGCCTACCTGCTGTCTTCGGAGTACGCTACTTATCTGGCTGGGCGGAGCGTGGAGATCAAGATGCTTCCTCTCTCCTTCCAGGAGTTTCTGGACTTCCACGGCTACACAGTCAGGCAGAGCAAAAGCCCCGCCAGAGGAATGCGGAAGCGGATCTATGATGCTGACGGTGAGAGCTACGAGCCACAAGAATTGCTTGACGCTTACTTGCGCTTTGGTGGAATGCCCGGCATTGCGGATGTGGGACTGGATACCGACAAGGCACTGACCCTGCTGGATGGTATCTACTCCACTGTCGTAGTGCGGGATATCCTGGAGCGGGAGCGCCGCCGCGGTCAGCGACAGATCACAGATCCAGATCTACTGCGGAAGGTCATCATGTTCCTGGCCGACAATATCGGCAACAGCACCTCCATCACCTCTATCAGCAACACCCTTGTGAGTGAAAAGCTGCTGGATCAGAACCGCAAGGGAAATCCTTCTGTCCACACCATTCAAGCCTATGTGGGTGCATTGCTGGAGTCCTATATCTTTTACGAGATCAAGCGTTTTGACATCAAGGGCAAGGAGTATCTGCGCACCCTGGGTAAATATTATATTGTGGACATGGGCCTGCGCAATTATCTGCTGGGCTTCCGGGATATGGACACCGGCCACATCATTGAGAACATTGTTTACTTCGAGTTGCTTCGCCGGGGTTACGATGTGTCTATCGGCAAGGTAGACAACAAGGAAGTGGACTTTATTGCTACTAACGCAGAGGAGAAACGGTATATCCAAGTAACCGAGTCCATGAACGAGCCAACCACCCGTGAGCGGGAACTGGCCCCTCTGCGCATGATCCGGGATAACTACGAAAAGATTGTGATTGCCGGAAGCTGCGATCACCCCATAACGGAAGACGGCATCAAGATCATAAAACTAACAGACTTTCTCCTGAATGTTTAACGGGAGTATTGGAACATCCGAATCACACTCTGTGTATAGCAGCGTCTGCGAGCAATCGCAGGCGCTGTTTTCGTCTCTGTAATAACCCTTGCCCTTCGTCCTCCGTCCGCCCGTAGGCGCGTTTTTGTCGCCCAGGAGGGGTATACACCCCTCCCCCTAGTGAAGGGCGGTAAAAACGGCGGCAAAGGGGCGCAGGCTACGAGCCAGTCAAGGCCCGTTACCGGCGCAGCCGAAGCCGCAAAACGGGGTCCCGGGGTGTCCCCGGGCGCACGCCTTGCTGCCCCCACGGGGCGGCAAGGTATAGTGCGTTATACCGCCCTGACAACCGCACGCGAAAATGCTCGGCCCTCCTCATAGGGGCCGGGCATTTCTTGTGGGCGGGGAAACCGCCGCCGCCAGGCTGCCGGATGACAGTAGCACCTCTCCTGCGGCGGGTTCCGCATGGCAGGGCGGTATGTGAAAAAGCCATCGTCCACCGCACGCCTACCATTTTAACGAAAGGAGTTTTGTGTGATGCCTTACGCGATTATGCGCTTCGAGAAGCGCAAAGGCGGACCGGCCTCCGCCATTGAGAAACACCATGAACGGAAAAAGGAGCAGTACACCAGCAACCCAGATGTGGACACTGGCCGCTCCCATCTCAACTATCATCTCATCCAGCCCCAGCACAAGTACTATGCGGAGATCCAGTCCCGCATTGAGCGCGCACAGCAGGAGAACCCCAAGTGTAAGGTGCGGAAGGACAGCGTGAAGTTCATCGACACCATCGTCACTGCCACGCCGGAGTATCTGGAGCATCTGTCTCCGGAGCAGGTGCGCCGCTACTTTGAGCGGGCGCTGGATTTTTTCAAGGCAGAGGTTGGAGAAACAAACATCTTCTCCGCTGTAGTTCATATGGATGAGCGCAACCCACACATGCACCTGTGCTTTGTCCCGTTGACGAAAGACAACCGGCTCTCCGCCAAGAAGGTAATCGGAGGACGGGACAAGTTAGTGGAGTGGCAGGACAAGTTCCACGACCACATGGCTGCGGAGTTCCCGGAGTTGGAGCGCGGTCAGTCTGCCGCTGTCACCCGCAGGAAGCACATTCCCACCTGGCTCTACAAGCAGTCCCACCGGCTCACCAACGAAATGATGCAGATCCGCACTGAGCTGGAGCAGACCAACCCGCTGAACACCAAACGGCAGAGGGAAAAAATACTCAAGTTGCTGGAGCAGTGGTATCCCCAGGTCAACGCCTTTGAAGCAAAGCTGAAACCTTACGATGACCAGATTAAAATTCTGCGCCAGAATGAGCAGATTTACCGTCTGGAGACCGAGGAGGCCAAACGGGCAAAGGCCTGGGAGCAGCAGGAGAAGCTATCTCTCATCTACGAGCTGCGTGAGTGCCAGAAGTTCATTGACTCCATTCCATCTGATCTCCTGGAGCAGCTGCAAGAGAACTACGAGAATCAGTTGGAGCATGGTCAGCACTTCAGATCTTGAGGAGCCCGGAGTGTAAACCATCCCCTGCTGAGTGGCTGGCTGTTGAAGGCCTTACGCAAGTGTGTCCAGGCCGGAATCATCTTCCGGCACCGGACGCTCTTTCATGTAGTGATTCAGTTCATTTGCCATCCCCCATGCCAGGCGGAAACCACAGATGAAACTATCTACGGAGCGTTCCGCAGCAATGTGGTCTTTGGCATCGATGATCCGCAGCACCAGTCTCCGCTCCTGCTTGTCCAGCTGCTCGATGAGCTGTCGGTGGCACTCCTCCACTTCCTGCCCATCCTCCGTCATGGGCAGCGGTGTGTATACCCGGTCGTACAGCCATTTCAGTGTGTCACTCATGTGCCTCGCCTCCTTGTAGCAAGACACAATAGCACAGGTTAGGGGAAATAGCCACAACATTATTGCCAGTTAATCATTTTCAACCATTTACTTTGTTGCAGCAAGTTTTTGATCACTGTAAGACGCAACATCGCGAATTAGCAACTTTTGAATGGCAGAAATGAGATTGCTCATAAATTCAAAATCGATTTTCCCATCTTTGACGGGTACTTGAATATATTTGTTTTGTACGACATTCCAGCCCCCCAGTTTATTTTTATAAGAGTATATCGGTAAATCTGTCACTTTGTTGATGCATGACACAAAAAATAAGTACTGTGTGTTTGCAATATTACCTCCAGAATTCTTCCATTGGATGGCATAGGCATCAGACAAAACCGTAAACGCTTTGGGTTGGAAATACGCGCGATATACATCGCTGTTGGAAGGAATTGATATTACATTCTGCAGAACAGTTGCTCCGTCCATCGGTACATAATAGTTTAATCCTTGGTTCTGAAAACTTGATGTCAAACAAGGTAGCACATATTTTCCGGTTGCCGTTTTCGGAAGATCTTTTGCTTTGTAGCACAGTTTTTTGGTTTCAATCCTATGAAACAAAGTGCTCATCTGATATGTACCCAGAATTCTGGACACATAAAAAATTGAATTAGGTGCACATGGAT
>ENA-OXEC01000479-OXEC01000479.1-human-gut-metagenome-genome-assembly--contig:-NODE-479-length-15399-cov-32.986_pt1 | contig 15399 bp, 13 predicted proteins | sample MGYA00249351_ERZ652235 | MGnify/ENA primary metagenome ERZ652235 (study PRJEB26925, sample SAMN05826906) | human gut metagenome | biome: ENVO:2100002; feature: ENVO:00000062; material: ENVO:00002003...
GAGATCTGCGCATGTCTCGTGGGCTCGGAGATGTGTATAAGAGACAGAAAGTATATATTGAAAAAACTCTTATTTAGCAATTGAGAATTGAAAGAATATAAGCTAATAGTTAGAAAAAATTTCTAATGAAGTTGAGTATTCTATAGATAAATATTGTAGGAATTTGATTAAAATATTCAAAGAGATTTATATATGGTTAGCAAAATATATTATTGACAAAATAAAAAAATGTTATATAATAAAGATATAAATCAGTTGAGTTAAATTGAATTTAGAAAAATTAAATTGCGAAAAAAGATCAGGTTATAATATATGGTGAAATAAAATTAGAAAATCAGTTATGATTAATTCTAAATATATTATAGAGATAAATAATAAAACCATATAATCTCTTTTAGCAAATTTAGATCTTTAATTACAAATACTTAAGTATTTTTTAAAAGAATTAATTGAATTAAATTAAATTTAGATAAATTATTTATAATTAAATTAAGATGAGGTGAATGAAGTATGAGTATATATGATTATAAATTTAAAGATATAAGTGGAAAGGAAAGATCACTTGAAGAATTTAAAGGCAAAGTATTATTAATTGTAAACATAGCAAGTAAATGTGGATTTACACCACAACTAGAAGGCCTACAAAAGATATATGATGAATATAAAAATCAAGGGCTTGAGATAATAGGATTTCCTTGCAATCAATTTGATAACCAAACACCTGAAAACAATAACGATTTAAATAAATTTTGTCAATTAAATTATGGTGTGAACTTTAACTTATCAGAAAAAATTGATGTTAGAGGAGAAAATGCAGATCCAATCTTTACTTATTTAGTAAACGAGTGTCCATTTAAGGGGTTTGATAAAGATAATGCTACTGATAAATTACTATATTCAATAACACAGGAAAATTATCCAGAATATCTTATTGGCAATAGTATAAAGTGGAATTTTACAAAGTTTTTGATTGATAAAGAAGGAAAAGTTATAAATAGATATGAATCAAGAATAGAACCTATAGATATAGCAAAAGATATAAAAGGATTATTGTAATATAATAACTTCCATATATAGGCATATAGTGGTATTATAAAGTAAAAACTTATAATAATTACTTGGAGGTGTCTATATGAATATATTTATTTTGATTTTAAATATATGTATTCCGATGATAATGGTTTATATAGGTGTATTATATAAATACAATTCTATTAATAGAATTAATAAAGTATTGAATTTATTTATACCTATAGCAATGTTTTTCTCTGGAATTTCTGATGATAATAAGCGTGAGAGTAATATTAGTAATTATGTGAGTTTTGCTAATAAGAAGATAAGCCTTACATGGATTACCTCAGGAATTGTTACATTAATATTTACAATTATTGGATTACTAATTAATAATACGAATATTAACTATGTTAGTATTCTTTTATTAGAAGTGGAAGTTACAATATTAGTTGGCGTATTTGTAACAATACAATTTTGGATGAAAAATAAGCTTAATGAAAAAATTAATAGTTAGTGTTACAATCTTTAACATGCAAATTACATTTATAATATAGAAATTAAATACAGATAAAATATAAAATTAGGATGTTGATTTTTTTCAGCATCCTTTTCGTTTATTAAGAAAATAGTATATAGTTCTTAATATAGTTTGTTATTTATGTAATATGGTATAATTAACCCAATATAATCAGTAATTTATATAAGTATTGGAGAAATAAATATGGAGAATTATATAGATTTTATTGCTAAAGCATGGAGAAATTTTATTTTAACTAAAAAAGTAAGTCCTAAAGTTAGAAATGAGATTGGTGATTCATGGATAAGGTGCATTAACCATGGTGTTGATCCTTATAACGGGAAAGGAAATGTAAAACATTCTAATATAAATGAATTAATTAATAGAAATAGTGAACTTATTTCAGTAGCAAGGCCTATTATGGAAAGTATTTATAGTATGGTTAGAGGGTCAGGCTTTGCTTTATTTTTAACAGATAAAGATGGGTATATATTAGATGTAATAGGTGACGAAGATATAATGGAAAGGGCAACAGAATTGAATTTTTTACAAGGTGAGCTATGGGCAGAAAATATAGTTGGAACAAATGCTATAGGAACATCTTTATATCTCAATAAGCCAATTCAAACCATAGGGGCAGAACATTATGGAATAAATCAACATTCATGGACTTGTTCTGCAGCACCAATACATGATGAAGATGACAATTTAATTGGATGTATAAATATGTCTGGAAAGTATTGCGATGCTAATTCGCATACATTAGGAATAGTTACTGCAGCAGCTCAATCAATACAAAAACAGATGGAATTAGCTATTTCATATAAATTACTTAATGTAACATTTGATTCAATATCAGAAGGCATGATAGTTACTGATGAATATATGAAAGTAAAGCGTATAAATGGCAGAGCACTAAAAATTCTAAACATATCATTAGAAGAAGCAATGAATATGAATATTGGTGAAGTTTTAAATGGTGTTGATTTTGAAAAAATACTTAAAGAAAAAAGTGAATATTTAAATAATCTAGAATGTGATTTTTCCATAAATAATGAAATAATAAAATGTGTTATAGATGTATTTCCATTGAATGTAAAGGGCAATAATAATGGTATGGTAATTACTTTTACAGAAGTTAAAATGATACATAAATTAGTAAATAAATTTGCAGGATATAAAGCTAAATATCAATTTAAAGACATTATTACAAATAATGAAGAAATGAAGAAAATGATAACTATTGCTAAAAAAGCTGCTAAAAGTGATTGTAATATATTGATTCAAGGAGAAAGTGGCACTGGTAAAGAATTAATATCACAATCAATACATAACTATAGTGAGCGTTCAAAAGGACCTTTTGTTGCTGTGAATTGTGCATCAATTCCGAGTGAATTGGTTGAGAGTGAACTATTTGGATATGAAAAAGGGGCGTTTACAGGAGCATCTAAAGAAGGACATCCAGGAAAATTTGAATTAGCAGATGGAGGAACAATTTTTCTTGATGAAATTGGTGAATTACCATTAGATATTCAAAGTAAGCTTCTTAGAGTTTTAGATAATGAGAAGATTACAAGAGTCGGTGGAACACATGAGAAACAATTAGATGTGAGAGTGATTGGTGCAACTAACAGAATGCTGAAAAAAGAAATAAGTAAGAAAAATTTTAGAGAAGATCTATATTATAGATTAAGCGTAATAGAGATAAAAACTATTCCTTTAAGACAGAGAAAAGATGATATAGATTTACTTGTAAATGAGTTTATTCAAAACTTAAATACTAAAAATATTGGTAAAGCTATAAAAGTTAGTCAGACATACATGAATGAATTAAAAAAATGTGATTGGCAGGGAAATATAAGAGAACTTAAGAATGTTGTTGAAAGAGATTATTATCTAAGTGAAGATGAATTTATGAACATAAACACTTTGAATTATAATCATATAGATGAAACTATTAATGAGGAAAAAGTCATAGATGAAGAAATAAAAATAGTTCCACTTGAGGAAGTAGAAAAAAGTGCTATAAAATATGCAGTAGAAAAATGCAATGGTAATCTTCAATTGGCTGCAAAATTATTGAAGATAGGAAGAGCCACATTGTATAGAAAGATAAAAAAATATGAAATATATGTATCAAAATGATAAAAATAATAATAGTGTATCAAAATGATAATTTAAAATGTATCGTTTTGATACATTTTTCTTTACAGAAAGAATATAAAGTTATAATATTTTATTTTTAAAATAAAGGTAAGACCAATTATATTGAGAATCTAGCGTAAAGAAATTTTAATTTATAATATTTTTGGTATGGATTTTGCTAATAATATATGTGAATTAATTAACAAATTATTTTTTAGGAGGAGTTTTTATATGAAAGCAGCTTTATGGTATGCAAAGAAAGATGTTAGAGTGGAAGAAATCGAAGAACCTAAGGTTACAAGTGATGGTGTGAAAATTAAAGTAAAATGGTGTGGAATATGTGGATCAGACTTACATGAATATTTAGGAGGACCAATATTTATACCAGTGGGACAACCACATCCGTTAAGTGGAACAACAGCTCCAGTAGTTTTAGGACATGAATTTTCAGGAGATGTTGTAGAAGTTGGTGAGAATGTAACTAATTTTAAAGCTGGAGATAGAGTAATAGTTGAGCCAATTGTTGCGTGTGGTAAGTGTCCAGCATGTTTAGAAGGAAAATATAATTTATGTTCCTCTTTAGGATTCCATGGTCTTTGTGGAAGTGGCGGAGGATTTGCTGAATATACAGTTTTTCCAGAAAAATTCATACACAAAATACCAGATGAAATGTCTTATGAACAAGCTGCTTTAGTTGAACCAATGACAGTAGCACTACATTCAGTTAGAGTAGGAAACTTTAAAACTGGAGATACTGCATTAGTTTTAGGTTCTGGTCCAATAGGACTTGCAACTATAGAATGCTTAAAAGCAGCTGGTGCAAAATTAATAATAGTATTACAAAGAAAATCCATAAGACAAGAATATGCTAAAAGAGCCGGTGCAGATGTAGTATTAGATCCAAATGAAGTAAATATAGTAGAAGAAGTTAAGAAACTTACAAATGGAGTAGGGGTTGATGTTGCATTTGAAACTACAGGAGCTCAAATAGGTATTGATACAGGTATTGATAGTATAAAATTTGAGGGAACTTTAGTTATAACAAGTATATGGGAAAGTGATGCTAAATTAGATCCTAATAAGCTAGTATTTAGTGAAAAGAAAATTATTGGAACATTAGCATATAGACATGAATTCCCAGCAATTATTGCTCAAATGAGCGATGGTAGAATAAAAGCAGAAGGATATGTAACTAAGAAAGTATATTTAGATGATATAGTGGAAGAAGGTTTTGGTGCATTAACAGGCCCAGAAAAGAAAAAACATGTTAAGATATTAGTAACTCCAGAAAAAGAGCTTTTATAAAATTAGGAGGAACATAAATGTATAAAATAGTTAGTAAAAGAGAGCTTACAAATAATATATTTTTAATGGATATAGAAGCTCCAAGAGTAGCAAAGTCTGCTAAACCGGGGCAATTTATTATTATAAAAAATGATGAAAAAGGTGAAAGAATTCCTTTAACAATAGCAGATTATAATAAAGAAAAAGGAACTGTCACAATAGTATTTCAGACAGTAGGTAGTGGAACTAAAGAATTAGCTACATATGAAGTCGGACAAAATGTTTGTGATTTTGTAGGACCTCTTGGTCAACCTAGTGAATTTATTAAAGAAGATATAGAAGAACTAAAGAAAAAGAAGATTATTTTTATAGCAGGTGGAGTTGGTGCAGCACCAGTATATCCACAAGTAAAATGGATGCATGAGAATGGAATAGATGTTGATGTAATACTTGGAAGCAGAAATAAAGACTTATTAATATATGAAGAAGAATTAAAGAAGGTTTCAGGAAATCTATATGTAACAACTGATGATGGATCATATGGATTTAAAGGAACAGGATCAGATATGCTTAAAGAGTTAGTTAATAATCAAGGAAAAAAATATGATCATGCAGTAATAATTGGACCTATGATAATGATGAAATTTACATCTATGCTTACTAAAGAATTGGGAATACCAACTACAGTAAGTTTAAATCCAATAATGGTAGATGGTACAGGCATGTGCGGAGCTTGTAGAGTTACTGTTGGCGGAAAGGTTAAATTTGCTTGCGTTGATGGACCTGAATTTGATGGACATTTAGTAGACTATGATGAATCAATGAGAAGACAAGCAATGTATAAGACAGAAGAAGGTAAGGCTCAATTAAAGAAAGAAGAAGGAAACACTCATAGCCATGGTGGTTGCGGATGCGGAGGTGATAAGTAATGGAGATGAAGGAAAGAATGATAAGAGTACCTGTAAGGGAACAAGATCCTAAGCTTAGAGCTACTAACTTTGAAGAAGTGTGCCTTGGATATAATGAAGAAGAAGCAGTAAAAGAAGCAGAAAGATGTTTAAATTGTAAAAATCCTAAGTGTAGACAGGGATGTCCAGTATCTATAGATATTCCAGCATTTATAGCAAAGGTTAAAGATGAAGATTTTGAAGGTGCTGCAAAAGAAATTGCACAATATAGTTCACTTCCAGCAGTTTGCGGTAGAGTATGTCCTCAAGAAAAACAATGCGAAGGAAAATGTGTCTTAGGAATTAAAGGAGATCCAGTATCAATTGGTAAGCTTGAAAGATTTACAGCAGACTGGGCTACAGAATATAATGTAGATTTAAGTGAAACATCACCTAAAAATGGAATGAAGGTTGCAGTTATAGGTTCAGGTCCATCAGGATTAACTTGCGCTGGAGACTTAGCTAAAATGGGATATGATGTTACTATATTTGAAGCACTTCATAAAGCAGGTGGAGTTTTAGAATATGGTATTCCAGAATTCAGACTTCCAAAAGAAAAGGTTGTTGCAAAGCAAGTTGAAAACATTAAAAAAATGGGTGTTAAGATAGAAACTAATGTAATAGTAGGTAGAACTATTACTATAGATGAACTATTTGATAATGAAGGATTTAAAGCAGCATTTATAGGTTCTGGTGCAGGTCTTCCAAGATTTATGGGAATTCCAGGAGAAAATGCAAATGGAGTTCTTTCAGCAAATGAATTCTTAACAAGAGTTAATTTAATGAAGGCTGCCGAAGAGGGGTATTCAACTCCAGTTAGGGCAGGTAGAAAAGTTGCAGTAGTTGGTGGCGGAAACGTTGCTATGGATGCTGTAAGAACTGCAGTGAGACTTGGATCAGAAGGACATATAGTTTATAGAAGAGGTGAATCAGAACTTCCAGCAAGAGCAGAAGAAGTACATCATGCTAAAGAAGAAGGCGTAATTTTTGATACATTAACTAATCCAACAGAAATTTTAGTTGATGAAAAGGGATGGGTTAAAGGTATGAAATGCGTTAAAATGGAACTTGGTGAACCAGATGCTTCTGGAAGAAGAAGTCCAATTGAAATTAAAGGATCAGAATTTACTATGGATGTAGATACTGTAATAATGTCACTTGGTACATCACCAAATCCATTAATATCTTCTACAACAGAAGGTCTTGAAATAAATAAGAGAAGATGTATAATAGCTGAAGAAGAAACTGGACTTACAAGTAAAGAAGGTGTATATGCAGGTGGAGATGCTGTAACAGGTGCAGCTACAGTTATACTTGCAATGGGTGCTGGTAAGAAAGCTGCTACAGCTATTGATGAATACTTACAAGGAAAATAAGTAATATTATTAAATATATCTTTAATAATATTAACATAAAATTTAATTATAAAGTTAAAGGATATAATATATGATCTACTTATGAATAAGTAGATCATATATAGTAGATCTTATAAAAAATTTAAATTACCCATAATCTCAATAATATTAAGATATGGCCTCTATAATTTATGAAAGTAAGTTGTAGAGGCCTTATTATGTGTAAATTTAAAATTTTAAAAACAAAATATAGGTCTTAAAATATAAATAATTTAAATATAAATAAAAAAATACTTACACAAACAAAAAATAATATGTATAATAGGGTTTGTCTCGAGATAAATTATTTATTTATAAAGGAGAATTTTAATGCCGCAAAATAAAAGAGAAAGTTTAATTTATACAGTAATGATGTGTTTTTTTATGGTACTTTGGATGAGTATATATAATATTAGCTTACATATGGGAGAAATCTCAGTTGATGTGATAAAGGCTGCGTGGATGGGAATGCCCATTGCTTATGTTTTTGCAATGTTTTGTGATTGGTTTATTGTTTCAGGAGTAGCTAAAATGGTTGCATTTAAATATTTATTAAAGCCTGATAGTTCAACTTTAAGAAAAATTATTACAGTTTCTTCATGCATGGTGATACCTATGGTAATAATTATGTCTATGTATGGAGCTTTAGAAGTAACAATACAATCAGGCGACTGGAGTAATCTATTTATTACTTGGTTAAAGAATATTCCAATAAATTTCATAATGGCATTACCAGTGCAACTTATTGTTGCAGGACCAGTTGTTAGATTTATATTTAGAAAAGTATTTCCAGAAGGAAAAGTTTTAGCATAAAATATTGATATTATAAATAGTGTATATAAATAGTGTATATAAGTTAGTTAATAAATGTCTGATTTATATACACTATTTTAATTTGCTAGAACTTATAATTTAGGTTGAAAATTATATATATTTGTAGTTCATTAGATATGATGCCTGTTATACTTATATTTATAGCAGAAATTTTTATTTATAATCATGAATAAAGAGGTGTTAAAAGTAGTGAGAGTAGAGTATATAAAAGATGATAGAAAAAGATTTTTAGATTTGTTATTGTTAGCAGATGAACAGGAAGATATGATTGATAAATATTTAAATAGAGGAGATATGTTTGCTTTATACGATGATGATTTAAAAGGTATATGTGTAGTAACAAGGGAAGAGGATAGAATATATGAATTAAAAAATATTGCAACATATGAAAAATATCATGGAAAAGGATATGGGAAAAAAATAATTCAATATATATTTGAATACTATAAGGAAAAATGTGATGTTATGTATGTTGGAACAGGAGATAGTCCTCTTACATTACCATTTTATAAAAAATGTGGATTTATTGAATCACATATAGTTAAGAAGTTTTTCATTGATAATTATGACCATCCAATATTTGAAGGTGGGAAGCAATTGGTTGATATGATATATCTAAAAAAGGAATTATAATTTACTTTTATGTGTAATAGTTTTATATACTATACAAAACTATTATTAATAGATAAAATATATGTGGAATTATTACACAAGATATAATGAGGAGTTTTATAATTATGAAATATTATTTTGCACCACTGGAAGGTGTTACTGGATACATATATAGAAATGCATATCATAATTTATTTGGACAAATTGATAAATACTTTACTCCATTTGTTTCGCCAACTAGTAATGAAGGCTTTACTACAAGGGAATTAAATGATATATTACCAGCACATAATGAAGGGCTGCCTATAATACCTCAAATACTTACAAATAATGCTGAATATTTTATTCGTACAGTAAATGCTTTAAAAGATTTTGGATACGATGAAATTAATTTAAATTTGGGATGTCCATCAGGTACAGTTGTTGCTAAGCATAAAGGATCAGGATTTCTTTCTGAAAGAGAAGATCTGGATAGATTTTTAGACGAAATATTTTCAAAGTCAAATGCAAAGATATCAATAAAAACAAGAATAGGTAAAGATGATCCAAATGAATTCTATGAATTAATAAAAATATTTAATAAGTATCCCTTAGAAGAGCTTATAGTTCATCCAAGAATACAAAAGGATTTTTATAAGAATAAACCTAATAGGGAAATATTTAAGGAAGCATTATCTTCAAGTGAAAATCCGGTTTGTTATAATGGTGATATTTTTAATGTTAGCCAATATAAAGAATTGATAAACGAATGTCCAAATTTAGAATGTATTATGCTTGGAAGAGGAATTATTGCAAATCCAGGATTAATAGGAGAAATTAAAAATAATAAAGCAGCTGATAAAGCGACCTTAAAAGCATTTCATGATGCAGTTTATACTGGGTATAAAGGAATTCTTTCAGGAGATAAAAATGTATTATTTAAGATGAAGGAATTTTGGTTCTATATGATACATATGTTTGCAGAAAATGATAAATATGTAAAGAAGATAAGAAAAGCAAATAGAGCGAATGAATATGAAGCCGTTGTATCAATGATGTTTAATGATTTAAATATAGAAGAAAATAATTTAAGAGGATTTAAATAATAAACATTGATTAATAGTATAAAAGTGAAATATTTTAAATAGATTATATAATTTTAACAGAGATTATATATTAAAAGGCGGGAATGAGTTAACCTGCTTTTTGTTCTTTATGGAATTATATTATCTTGTATCTGTGGACGGGGTGCCCCCTGATGGTATAAGTTATTTTTGATAATTATTGTAATGAATTAATGTAAGCTTCCTAAAGAACAAAAAAATTATATGCGCCTGGCCTTTTCTTCGGCAAGCTCAGAAAATCCAGAATGCGCTAAAAAAATCGACGGCTCATAAGACTTTTAAATAAAGTTATTGACTGTTAATGTATTTATTTTTTGAGAGGAAAAGGTTACACAGTCGCCTTGGCGATTTTTTTGTAAGGAAAATTATAAATTTATGTTTTTTATATAAATGCACATTCTATATGTAGCTGTGTAAGATGATTTGACAATATCACTAATTAGTGATATATTAAGCTCATGAAAGATATAAAAAAGTTAATTAAAGAAAATGAACTAGATTTATCTACTTTGGTTGTTTTTACAAGAGCAGAACATAAAATTCATAAAAAAGAATACCAGACAATCAAAGAAAGCGGACTTACTCCGGCTCAATTTGGAGTATTAGAAGCTTTATATAATAAAGGTGACTTAAAGATATATGAGTTAATAGAAAAGATATTAACCACATCTGGGAATATAACAGTAGTAATAAAAAATTTAGAAAAGGATGGATTAATAAAAAAAAATGCAGATCCGGAAGATAAGAGATCATGCATAATATCATTGACTCAAAAGGGTAAAGATTTTATAGAGGAAATTTTACCTAAACATATTAAGAATATTAGCAATATTTTTCAAATTTTAAATGACGAAGAGAAAGTTATGCTAAAAAGCATACTTAAAAAATTTAAAAACATATAATTATTTAAGAATAAAAATAAAAACAAATTTTTTTAGGATTTTATCACTAATTAGTGATAAATAGAAAAGAGAGTATTATGGAAGATTTAAGAACTATAGAAAAGATATTTAGAGGACCAGAATTTCATATGGTTGGAGATGGATTTAGGGTATCACAATACTTACCAGTAGGAATAAATGACATGAAGCGTTTATCTCCAATGATATTATTAGATTATCATGCACCACATTATTATGAACCGTCATCTAATATTCGTGGCGTTGGGGCTCATCCTCATCGTGGCTTTGAGACTGTGACTATTGCTTATGAGGGAAAGGTTGAACATCACGATAATAAAGGAAATCATGGGATTATAGGGCAAGGAGATGTTCAGTGGATGACTGCTGCATCAGGAATTTTGCACAAGGAATATCATGAAAAAGAATTCAATAATAAAGGTGGAACTTTGCATATGATTCAACTTTGGGTTAATTTGCCTAAAGATAAAAAGATGACAGAGCCTAAATATCAAACTTTATTAAAAGAAAATATGGGCATATTAAAGCTTGATAATAATCAAGGAGAAATTAGCATTATCTCTGGAGAAGTCAATGGCGTAAAAGGGCCAGCTAGTACATTTACTAAAATAAATCTTTATAATGTAAATTTAAAAAATCATGGAAAGACTATTTTAAGTGAACCAAGCAATTTTAACACAGGAATACTTGTATTAAAAGGTGAGGTTAAAATAAATAATGATACAGAAGCTAAAGAGAAAGATTTTATTTTGTTTGATAATGTACAAGGTAATATTGTAGTTGAGTCAGTAACAGAGGAAAGTCTCTTCATTGTATTAAGTGGAGAACCAATAGATGAACCTATTGCTTCACATGGTCCATTTGTTATGAATACTACAGAAGAAATATATCAAGCTTATGAAGATTTTAGAAATGGTAAGTTTGGAATAGAAGAATTTTAATAATAATATTTATAGATTATATAAAGTTAACAGGAGGAAGAAAAATGAGTAAAGTACTATATATTAAAGCAGACATAAAAAATGAAGGTGAATCAAGAACTTTTAAGGTATCTGATAAATTTGTAGAAGAATATAAAAAGAATAATCCAAAAGATGAAGTAATAGTTTTAGATTTATATGAAGAAGGTATAGACTTCTTAAGACCAGATGATTTAGGAAAATTATTTGCACTTAAAGATGAAGAAAGTAAGAATAACCCAATATTAAAATATGCATATCAATTTGCAGAGGCAGATAAGTATATAATTGCGGCGCCAATGTGGAATTTAAGCATTCCAGCAATATTGAAAGCCTATATTGATTATATAAGTGTTACAGGAATAGCATTTAAATACACTGCAGAAGGCCCAGTTGGACTTTTAAAAGATAAAAAGGCAGTATATGTAGTAGCTAGAGGTGGAGATTATACAAACTTACCATATGAAATGGGAGAAAGATATTTAAGAACTATATTAGGATTCTTTGGAATTACAGATATAGAGACTATTTCACTAGAAAATATGGATGTTATTGGTGCTGATGTTCAGGGTAAAATTAATGAGGCAATAAAAAGAGCAAGTTTGATTGCAGAAAATTTTTAATCAGATAATTATAATAAAATAATTAAAATGTTTTCAATCCAAAATATTCATATTGAATAAAGAGAAAAAAGTGATATAATAAAGTTATAGTAACTTGAGATGTACAAATAGCTTATTATATTCAACCTACATAATATATTCGGGATTTACAATATGTTTATGGATATAGGGCTTCAGTAATTTGTAATTAAGGATTGTCCATAATTGCAGCAGAAGATTATAAGAAGTAAGTTGAGTTTAACCCACCTGCAGGGAGCAGGTATTGAATATGTAAGCGACGGCATGTTGGGTATTACTTTGAATTTTAACTTTGGTATATAAGTTTATATATTTTTAAAATGTAGGTAAAGTAGAGAAAGAAGCTCAATGAATATAGATTCTTCTTTCTTTATTTTTACTTAAACATAAAAAGCAGTTTTAATTGTATAAAACTATTTACAATTAAAATTAAAAGGAATATAATGCAAATATAAAGTTAAGTGCACATAACTTTAAAGTTAAATATAAAATAAGCAATGAAAGGGAAAAGTATTATAGAGTACAATTTTTAGAGAGAAAATGCCACCGGCTGAGAGCATTTTTAAATATGACTATAAGAAAAACTACCCTGGAGCTATGACTGATTAGCTGAGTATTTAGTGAAATTTTATTACATACAAGAATTTATATAATTTATGCAATAAGAAGTTTCTCTAAATTTGGCGAAATGTCATCGGTTAGTAGAACCGTTAAGAAACAGTTAAGATGAATTGAATTTTTTAATTCAATTTGGGTGGAACCATGGATGTTTAGCATTCGTCCCAAGATTTTTTGGACGAATGCTTTTTTGTTATATTAAAATTAAAAAAAATATTATGATTACTAATAATTTTATTAATTATATTTTGAAGTAATGAAAAAAATTGATAATAAATTATTAGAAGGGAGATAGAAAAATGAGTATAAAAGTAAAATTAAATGATGGATCATTAAGGGAAGTTGAAGAAAATTCAAGTGTTTTAGATCTTGCAAATTTAATAAGCAGGAATTTAGGTAAAAATGCAATAGTAGGAGAAGTAAACAATACCCTAGTTGATTTAAGCCATAAGTTAAAAGATAATGATGAGGTAAATATCTTAACAACAGATAATGAAAAAGCTGTTGAAGTGCTTAGACATTCTATCTCTCATATTATGGCTCAAGCTGTAAAGAGACTTTATAAAGATGCAAAACTTGCTATAGGTCCCTCAATAGAAAATGGATTTTATTATGATTTTGATATAGAAAAACCATTAACTACTGAAGATTTAGAAAAAATAGAACAAGAAATGAATAATATCATTAACGAGAACTTAAAGTTTGAAAGAATGGATGTTTTAAGAGAAGAAGCGTTGAAGTTAATGGAAGAAAAGAATGAACCATATAAGGTAGAGCTTATTAATGATCTTCCAGAAGGAGAAAAGATATCATTATATAAGCAAGGTGATTATGTTGACCTTTGTAGAGGACCACATATTCCATCAACAAAGTATGTAAAAGCATTTAAGCTTACAAGCGTAGCTGGGGCTTATTGGAGAGGTAATGAAAAGAATAATATGCTTCAAAGAGTATATGGTGTAGCATTTAAAAATAAAACAAGCCTTGAAACTTATCTTCATAACTTAGAAGAAGCTAAGAAGAGAGATCATAGAAAACTTGGCAAGGAATTAAAGCTATTTACATTTGCAGAAGAAGGACCTGGATTCCCATTCTTCTTACCTAAAGGAGTAATTCTTAAAAATACATTAATTGATTTCTGGAGAAAACTTCATTATGAAGCAGGTTATGTTGAAGTTGAAACACCAATTATGCTTAATAAGAAATTATGGGAAACTTCTGGTCACTGGTATCATTATAAAGAAAACATGTATACTTCAATGATTGATGGAGAAGAATTTGCACTTAAGCCAATGAACTGTCCAGGTGGAATGCTTGTATATAAATCAGAAGCGCATTCATATAGAGATTTTCCAATGAGAGTTGGAGAGCTTGGAAGAGTGCACAGACATGAACTTTCAGGAGCACTTCATGGACTTATGAGAGTAAGAGCATTTACACAAGATGATGCCCACATATTCATGCTTCCAGATCAAATAAAATCAGAAATAAAAGGTGTTGTAGAACTTATTGATAAAGTGTATTCAAAATTTGGATTCAAGTATCATGTGGAATTATCTACAAGGCCAGAAGATTCTATGGGGAGTGATGAAGAATGGAATTTAGCAGAAGATTCTTTAAAAGGTGCTTTAGAAGAATTAAATTTAGATTTTATAGTTAATGAAGGCGATGGAGCTTTTTATGGTCCTAAAATAGATTTTCATCTTGAAGACAGCATAGGCAGAACATGGCAATGTGGAACAATTCAGCTTGACTTCCAGCTTCCTCAAAGATTTGAGTTAGAGTATGTTGGAAGTGATGGGGAAAAGCATAGACCAATAGTTATCCATAGAGTAATTTTCGGAAGTATAGAAAGATTTATAGGAATATTAATAGAACACTTTGCAGGAAAATTTCCAACATGGCTTGCACCAGTTCAAGTAAAAGTATTACCTATATCAGATAAATTCAATGATTATTCAGAACAGATTAAAAATGAATTGGAGAAAAATGGAATAAGAGTTGAAATGGATTATAGAAATGAAAAAATAGGTTATAAAATAAGAGAAGCTAGAAATGAAAGAGTCCCTTATATTATTGTTATTGGAGAAAAGGAAGAAAATGAAAAGAAGATTTCATTACGTAGCAGAAAAAATGGTGATGAAGGAAGCTTAGAGTTAAAAGAATTAATTGATAGAATCAATGATGAAGTTATAAGTAAAGAATTATAGTATATATGATTAATATTTGTTGTATATTAATTTGTAATTAACAACTTATGATTATGAAGTCTGCAGGGAATGTAGATAGATTTGTGTAAATAATCTTTCTACATTCCCTATCTATTTTTTATTTTTATGAATTCTAGAAGAAAAAATTTATATAAATTGCAATAACAAATTGAACTAATTTGCATTTATGACTTAAATGTT
>ENA-OXEC01000484-OXEC01000484.1-human-gut-metagenome-genome-assembly--contig:-NODE-484-length-15221-cov-9.09462_pt1 | contig 15221 bp, 12 predicted proteins | sample MGYA00249351_ERZ652235 | MGnify/ENA primary metagenome ERZ652235 (study PRJEB26925, sample SAMN05826906) | human gut metagenome | biome: ENVO:2100002; feature: ENVO:00000062; material: ENVO:00002003...
GCCTTCCACACATCTTCCGCCGTTCCGAGCGCCTCTATGAGAGCCCGCATATGTTTGGCTCCCAGCCTTGGACAACCGGGGAGCGCCGCCGCAAATATATCCATCATGACCTCCGGGGAAGCATATTTCTGTAACTGAGCGCTTCCGCCACATGCTCGGGCTTAATCTCCGACGTACCTGCCAAATCGGCAATCGTACGGGATACTTTAATGATGCGGTCATAACTTCTCGCGGACAAATGGAGCTTTTCAAAAACCTCACGGAGTAGCTCCGACCCCTCCGCGTCCAAACGGCAGGTTTCCCGAAGCTGGCGGTGCCCCATCTGCGCATTATTCTGCATATGCCATTTAGACAACCGTTCCGACTGCATGGCCCTCGCCGCCGCTACACGTTCCGCAATCCGTGCCGAAGATTCCCCTTTAATCGTTGCCGTGAGCTCACTATACTTCGGCCGCATCACCGACACATGCAAATCAATCCTGTCCAAAAGAGGGCCGGAAATCTTTCTGCCGTAACTCCGTATTTCTCCATCACTGCAGGTACAGGGATGGTCAGGATCGCCAAGATATCCGCAGGGACAAGGATTCATTGCGGCAATCAGCACAAAATCGGAAGGATATACAAAAGATGCATTTACCCTTGAAATATGCACCTCCCGATCCTCCAGCGGCTGCCGGAGAACTTCCAGCACCGCCCGTGGAAACTCAGGAAGTTCATCTAAAAATAAAACACCGTTATGGGCAAGCGTCACCTCGCCGGGACGGGGAATCGTACCTCCGCCGATAAGCCCGGCCATGGAAATCGTATGATGAGGACTGCGGAACGGACGCTCACGGATGATATCCTCCGCCTTGAACAGTCCGGCCACCGAATAAATCTTTGTCACCTCAAGAGCCTCCTCCCGCGTCATCGGAGGAAGAATCGTTGTGATGCGGCGTGCCAGCATCGTCTTTCCCGATCCGGGCGGTCCCGTCATAAGGACATTATGGGAACCTGCCGCCGCTATTTCCATAGCGCGCTTTGCCATAATCTGCCCCTGCACCTCGGCAAAATCCACATCACTCAGCTTAGATTCCGCCACTTCCCGCCGCTTGGCAGGAGCCATCGGGCTATGGCCCAAAAGATACTCCACCAGTTCGCCAAGTGTCTTTGGCGCGTATACAGTCACATTTTCACAAAGAAGAGCCTCTCCGGCAACTGCAGGGCTCATGAAAAAGGTAGAAATCCCCGCTTCCCGTCCGGCAAGAACCATGGAAAGCACACCGGGCACCGAACGTATTTCCCCCTGCAAAGAAAGCTCCCCGATGAACATCACCGATGCAAGAGCCTCTTTCGGAATCACCCCGCTTGCCGCCAGTACCCCCATGGCAATCGGCAGATCAAGACAGGAACCGTCCTTCTTCAAATCCGCAGGCGCCAAATTCACCGTTACCTTTTCAATAGGAAAAAAATATCCGGAATTCCGTATCGCCGACTGGACACGCTCCTTCGACTCCTTCACGGAAACTGCAGGCAGCCCGACAATATCAAAAGCCGGTGACGCACGGCTAATATCCACCTCCACAGTAATCACATGACCATTCAAACCAAACGTACATGTCCCAAACACCTGCGCAAACATGGCATCTCCCTCTCTCAGAACGCATTCCTTGTATGACGTAAGCGCACCGCACGCCCCGGCGCCATCATGACTTCCACCACATCAAAACGGATCCGGACATCATGCAAATGCCGCGCTAAAAGAAATACCTCCGCCGTATAACGGATATGCCGCTGCTTATATACAGTCACCGCTTCAATCGGCTCCCCATACAAACGGCTCCGCCGGGTCTTCACCTCGACAAATACAAAAACGCTTCCGTCCTTCATAATGAGATCGATTTCTCCATGTTTACACCTGAAATTCCGGGTAACCAAAACCATCCCCTTCTCTTCCAGGTACAAACAAGCCCGATCCTCACCCATCCGTCCGAAAGCCGTATTTCCCATAGCACCTCTCTATTACCACTCTCTTCCTTTTCTACCATTGTAAGTAAAAAGAAATGCAATAGTCAAATGTAATCTACATGCAAATCACAAAATTAATCCATTGACACACCAAAACGCCTCCCATACACCTCGTGTGAGGTGCGACAGGCGATTACCCATCAATCGGAGTAAGTCAATGGATTTCAATCCACGCACCTCGTGTGAGGTGCGACTACCGCTCCAGCCCGCTTTCATCTACATCGTAAACATTTCAATCCACGCACCTCGTGTGAGGTGCGACCTAATCGATCGGGGGTTTTCTTTAATCTAAAAAATATTTCAATCCACGCACCTCGTGTGAGGTGCGACATCAATGGTATGCGCAGCCTGTGTGGGAACGGATATTTCAATCCACGCACCTCGTGTGAGGTGCGACAGAAAAGAAAGGGTGAGCATAGAGTGGCAGTTATATTTCAATCCACGCACCTCGTGTGAGGTGCGACTGGTTCTCGGGCGGCAAGATTATCAATGGAAACATATTTCAATCCACGCACCTCGTGTGAGGTGCGACAGTTGATGCATTTAAAGCGGCGAACGATAACATATTTCAATCCACGCACCTCGTGTGAGGTGCGACTTTGCGGTCGCTCGTGAGGCTCGTTTTATTAAAGATATTTCAATCCACGCACCTCGTGTGAGGTGCGACAGAATGAAACAGAACCTGATTTTCTGCCTCGTTCGATTTCAATCCACGCACCTCGTGTGAGGTGCGACTGTTCTGCAGGAACAACGTCAACCGCTTCTGCAGATTTCAATCCACGCACCTCGTGTGAGGTGCGACCATATGAAGCTTCCGACAAAGACATTTCAGGCAAAATTTCAATCCACGCACCTCGTGTGAGGTGCGACCCGTTTGGAGTTACCCGGTGGACATCTTCTATCTGTATTTCAATCCACGCACCTCGTGTGAGGTGCGACCTTTAATTCAAGCAGCAATTATACATGCTCAATTTATTTCAATCCACGCACCTCGTGTGAGGTGCGACGTAACGCAACGATGAATTTCGATACGGAAAGATGATTTCAATCCACGCACCTCGTGTGAGGTGCGACGCATATAGTTTCAGGCAATCCGAGTCACCTGACATTTCAATCCACGCACCTCGTGTGAGGTGCGACTGGAACATAGTGCTGAAGATATTAGAAATATGTAAAATTTCAATCCACGCACCTCGTGTGAGGTGCGACCATTAGAAAATTCTGTATCAAAACCAGGACGGTTGCTATTTCAATCCACGCACCTCGTGTGAGGTGCGACGCCGCATTGGTGGCCGGCGCCGCGGTTGACGCAGAATTTCAATCCACGCACCTCGTGTGAGGTGCGACCAGACGTTTCCGTTTCCTGCATAGGTTCTTCTGCAATTTCAATCCACGCACCTCGTGTGAGGTGCGACTGATAACAAGAGATATTATTATCTGCGGCTAAAAATTTCAATCCACGCACCTCGTGTGAGGTGCGACAAGAATTAACTGCCTACATTTCCGGCGGATACGTAATTTCAATCCACGCACCTCGTGTGAGGTGCGACGTATGCGCCTCCTGCAGTTCTCTTGCGGTCTTCGCAATTTCAATCCACGCACCTCGTGTGAGGTGCGACTTCGCCGTGTTTGACGACGGGAACGCCGAACATTGCTATTTCAATCCACGCACCTCGTGTGAGGTGCGACCTCATAAACTTCAACTACTAAGCGCGATCCGCCGCATATTTCAATCCACGCACCTCGTGTGAGGTGCGACCAATTCTACTCTTTTCATAATTTATCTCCCCTTATATTTCAATCCACGCACCTCGTGTGAGGTGCGACTGAAGCAGCGCATGGCCGAGTTCATGAGCACAGATATTTCAATCCACGCACCTCGTGTGAGGTGCGACCAACGAGTTGGTGTGCGTCGTCGCACCGATACGCAATTTCAATCCACGCACCTCGTGTGAGGTGCGACAGGTCAATCGCGCCCACGACTGACTGATCACGAAAATTTCAATCCACGCACCTCGTGTGAGGTGCGACGTCTGTTTTTATTTTTCGCTGCAGCGTTTCTTCTGATTTCAATCCACGCACCTCGTGTGAGGTGCGACGTCTGTATCGTCAGCATTTCGCCAGTGTCCGGATTATATTTCAATCCACGCACCTCGTGTGAGGTGCGACAAGCACGCGCCAATCCCTGACGTGTGCTTTTTGCGATTTCAATCCACGCACCTCGTGTGAGGTGCGACCATCTTTGGCGTCAGCGTCTAAGAGATCATCATCATTTCAATCCACGCACCTCGTGTGAGGTGCGACAACAGTGTCACGCTCATAATTTTTATCCTTATTGGTATTTCAATCCACGCACCTCGTGTGAGGTGCGACCCCTCTGGTGACCTTTGCCATCATGCCAAGCTGTATTTCAATCCACGCACCTCGTGTGAGGTGCGACCAGTATACTTTTTTGATCTTCGAGGTAGCTTTCTATTTCAATCCACGCACCTCGTGTGAGGTGCGACTAGTGCCGTAGCTGTCCTCAAACCCAAACAAGGTTATTTCAATCCACGCACCTCGTGTGAGGTGCGACTTTTTGTTTTTCTGTGAGATAACAACCACAACAAATTTCAATCCACGCACCTCGTGTGAGGTGCGACTGGAGAAATCATGAGGATTTTGGACGCATGTTGTGATTTCAATCCACGCACCTCGTGTGAGGTGCGACAATTAAGCTGCCGGCGTTTTCCATGTATTTGCAGTTATTTCAATCCACGCACCTCGTGTGAGGTGCGACATTACATGCCTTGAGTATGACGCTTCTGTTTTCAATATTTCAATCCACGCACCTCGTGTGAGGTGCGACACAGTGTCACGCTCATAATTTTTATCCTTATTGGTATTTCAATCCACGCACCTCGTGTGAGGTGCGACAAAAGCAAACACTTTCTACATACTAAGGAATGGAATTTCAATCCACGCACCTCGTGTGAGGTGCGACATCCTGCACCTTTTTGTATTCGGACAAAACTTTGATGTCATTTCAATCCACGCACCTCGTGTGAGGTGCGACCAAAAACCAAAGCATTGATCAACGCAAGACTGAACATTTCAATCCACGCACCTCGTGTGAGGTGCGACAAAACGTGTTACCCGATTTTTGCCAGTGATTATCATTTCAATCCACGCACCTCGTGTGAGGTGCGACTTCATGCTGCAAAAAAAGGCAGAGACAGCATACTATTTCAATCCACGCACCTCGTGTGAGGTGCGACTTGTTTCTTATAATCTATTTATTTTAAAAGAACGGATTTCAATCCACGCACCTCGTGTGAGGTGCGACGCAAGAGACCAGATAAAAGCACTTGAGTTAATGGGATTTCAATCCACGCACCTCGTGTGAGGTGCGACATCCTGAACTTTTTTATACTCTGTTAGAATCTCGATATTTCAATCCACGCACCTCGTGTGAGGTGCGACCTGACGGCAGAAGCGATTCCGAATGACTGTACAGATTTCAATCCACGCACCTCGTGTGAGGTGCGACCGAGATAATGACCGGCTATTCGTGTTTTTTGTGCCGATTTCAATCCACGCACCTCGTGTGAGGTGCGACAATGGTCATGGTCTGGAAGGATAATTTCCAAAGAATTTCAATCCACGCACCTCGTGTGAGGTGCGACAATCGGAGAGATGACGATAACACAATAAGCGGGTTATTTCAATCCACGCACCTCGTGTGAGGTGCGACTAAGAAGGGCGCATTGGCATACATTCCTTTACGGAATTTCAATCCACGCACCTCGTGTGAGGTGCGACGCTACTGCGATTGCATTTTGCGACTATATGTCGAATAATTTCAATCCACGCACCTCGTGTGAGGTGCGACCCCGGACGAGTCCGCGCCAATTTTAAGCTGTAAATCGATTTCAATCCACGCACCTCGTGTGAGGTGCGACCACAATTAAATTTTTCGGCAAGTTCTTTTACCGTTATTTCAATCCACGCACCTCGTGTGAGGTGCGACAGCATTCGGGCTGGGGAAGAGTATCCAGCAATTGATTTCAATCCACGCACCTCGTGTGAGGTGCGACATGTTGTCATTCTCATCTCTTATTTCCGGGTGCTATTTCAATCCACGCACCTCGTGTGAGGTGCGACGAAGGTTAAATGATGTGGAAGAACGTATTTACAGAATTTCAATCCACGCACCTCGTGTGAGGTGCGACCGATAAGCTCTTTTTTCTCATCAGTGTTTTCTCATTTCAATCCACGCACCTCGTGTGAGGTGCGACTAGATAACATAACCTCTTTAGTTGCATCTTTTAATTTCAATCCACGCACCTCGTGTGAGGTGCGACAGCCGATGAGCCCCGCCACATTTACCCGGCGGATATTTCAATCCACGCACCTCGTGTGAGGTGCGACAGTAACGAAAAGCATATGGCAGGACCTACCAGATATTTCAATCCACGCACCTCGTGTGAGGTGCGACCGAAATTTAACTACCGATCTCACCCTGCGTATCAGATTTCAATCCACGCACCTCGTGTGAGGTGCGACAATATCGTCTTTTGTAAACGGTACTTTAAACACAATTTCAATCCACGCACCTCGTGTGAGGTGCGACCCGACGTCGTCTTTCGCAAACGGTACTTTAAACACAATTTCAATCCACGCACCTCGTGTGAGGTGCGACGGACAAACAACCTGTCCGCTATATTACCGCTAACTATTTCAATCCACGCACCTCGTGTGAGGTGCGACCGGAGCAAGAACGGTAATACAAGACAATCTGATTATTTCAATCCACGCACCTCGTGTGAGGTGCGACCTTCCCACCGCCGGACGTACCCCAAAAATACAGAAGATTTCAATCCACGCACCTCGTGTGAGGTGCGACCCAGATATTATATACCAATGTTATAAATCCTCAAGATTTCAATCCACGCACCTCGTGTGAGGTGCGACACCACATGCAGGAGCTGGTCTATAACGCACTGAAAATTTCAATCCACGCACCTCGTGTGAGGTGCGACATGGGTCTTTTTCATGTCTGCGCAATCGTCGGGTAATTTCAATCCACGCACCTCGTGTGAGGTGCGACGTATGGGCTGCTGACGGACTGACATTGTCAAAGAATTTCAATCCACGCACCTCGTGTGAGGTGCGACAGTACTTATCATAAAGTTCACTTTTATCAGGTTTGTCTCCATGTTTTCCGCGAACCTTAATTTGGGGTTTATACAACTTACCTTTTGCCGAATTCTTTAGGCAATGAAAAGCATGTACGCTTATACTTCGCGCTATAAAATAAATGTATCATTCGGCATATAGGTTTCTTTTGTTCCTTCATGAATTACTTTGTTCGTGTATTTATTTCCTAAATTATAAAATCGTAAACTATCTTTATCAGTATCAATCAACTCCTTTAATTCATTTCTGAAAACTACATACTGTGCTTCATCCAAAGAGCATTCAAACACAGAATTCTGCACTCTTTGCCCATGAGCTACACAACATTTAGCTACTTTTCTTAGCCTTTTTCGACCTTCTTCTGTTTCCGTATTTACATCATAAGTAACCAATATGAGCATTTTTCACTTCCCTAAAAACGCCGGATAACCATCTAAATCTTTTCTTATAAACTTGGCCAGTAAAAGTGCCTGAACATAGGGAATCAGTCCCCACAGTATCTTCTCTCCTAAAAATGGATGTGTTACGGTCTCCCGTTTACGTTCCTGCCATTTATTTAACAAAAGCTTTCTACCGTCTTTATTGAGCCAAACAGCACCATTCTCCATTATTTGGAAATTTTTTGCACCAATTATGCGATTATTTACCAAGGTCAGTACAAAACGGTCTGCATACATGCTACGCAGTTCTTCCATCAAATCTAATGCTAATGATACTCTGCCAGGTCGATCCCTATGCAGAAAACCGACATAAGAATCCAATCCGACCGATTCCAATGCAGAAGCACAATCATGTGCAAGAATAGTATAGGTAAAAGATAGTAATGCATTCATACGATCCATAGGCGGTCTTTTATTTCTTTCGTAAAAAAAGAAAGATTTCTTATCCGCCAAGATCATATCATCAAAAATCGAAAAATAAAGTTGCGCTGCATTGCCTTCTATCCCACGAAGTTCTTCTAAGTTTTCCGCCCTCTGAACTTCACCTACAGATTGCTTCAATGAACCTATTACTTCGCGAAAACGTTCCTGGTTGACAGACATTGGATGATCCCGCAATGTACGCATAAGCGTTGTACGACTATTATATATCTTTCCAATAAGCATGTATTTTGCAAACTCACAACTCTGCCTTTCATCGTCAGATAAACGGTACTGCTCTTTACGCAAAAATACATTTCCATAACTTGCTCCGCATACACGTGCTAAAAATTTCCCATTTTGATTGAGAAAACAAAATCCTATTTTTCTTTTGGCGCACTCTCCTAATAAAGTAGGACTAGCTCCTTTATAACCAAAGTATAGGATATTCTCCAAATTCAATAATGGAATTTTTTGCGCTACCTTTTTTTCTTTCCATGCAATAATATTTTCATTTTCTAAAGAGAGATAAATATCTTCTGATAAAACGAAAAGTGTATTCAAAAGGTGTCTCATACTCCACTCCCCCGAAGCATCTTGTGATAATAGTCTTTCACAGAAATATTTCTCAACAGTTTGGGTAAGCACATTTCTTTCAATGAACACGATTTGCAACATTTCTGCGGTTTAACACGAGGAATATGTCTACGGCGAAAATATTGATGCATTTCTTCCGCTATGGCTTTTACCTTTTCTCGAAGCTCCGGGGTAAAATCAATTTGTCTCCGCCGTCTGATTTCATGATAATATAAGTACCCATGTTGTATATGGCATGCCAGCATTTCCTCTAAGCACATTGCTTCACAGCAAAGTTGCAATTTATCACTGTCATCTAATTTATCTTTCCCATGTTTATACTCTACAGGACAAACCTTCCATCGCCCGCGATGCTTATGTAGCAGTGCGCCTGCTTCTCTGTCTTCTGCTTTTATAAATTCTACTACATCGCACTGACCGGTCATACCTAATGTAGCCGATGCCACTTTCATTCCTCGCGTAACCAAAACACCCTGACGCTTTTCGACAAAATGATCATTATGAGCATTTTTATGCAACAATTCACCTTCTGCAGTTAACCGATTTTCTTGCCATACACAATCTATATGAATAAGAGCCCACTGTCTTCGACAAAAAGCAAAGTGCTGCATGCCTGAGATCATAAGATATTCTTCCTCAGTGTACATTACAATTTACGTTCGCAGGTAACACCATTGGGCAATGATTCGGTATCGACTTCCACTGTATAATCCTCATACGCCCGCGGAACTTTTACCTCCTCTTTGCGGGAAACTTTTACTCGTTCAAATAATTTATAAGCAGGCGCATTTCCCAATTCATTGCTATGTTTAAATACGATTAGTTCTCGTACAGCCATATTTCCTCGCACAGCAGAATGATCATTTTCAAACATATTTATGATGGCCTTCCAAAGGAGTTCCAAATCTTCCTCGGAGAATCCTGTTGTTTTTCGCGCCAAATTTGCGGAAACATGTCCTTCCACTTTATATAAAGCATACGGTACGATATATTTCGGTCCAACAATTCCTTTGGGCGTTCCCTCTTTAGTTGCCGTTACTCTAGTTACTGTTACCCCTTGTGGATTTATAGGATCGATACTTCTGGCAAAGCCTAACTGAACCGGTCCTCTCACTTGTCCACAGTTATAATCCCCTTGGGTAAATGTAGTCATCACTGCGCCAAAAGCTCGAATATCGTAAAAGTTACGGCACATAAAACCTACAACTGCTTTATCTCTTTCATCCAACGTCTCTCTCTTATCCCCTTTACTTCCCTTTTTGCTTTCTTTACCAATTTCAGAAAGTCTTTTTTCTAATGCCTTAACTTGTGCATCCTCTAATGCTCTATTATCATTATTAACCAGATATTCATTTTCTTTTACATAAATTCCATATGAGATGTTCCGGTGTTCTACACCTGCCCACGTTTCTACATAGTTACGAATTTTTCTTTTTAAACAAACGTCTGTTACAAGTCCCAGGCCCGTCTCCGGGTCTACCCGTGGCATATTCCCCGCATCAGGATCTCCATTAGGGTTTCCGTTTTCTACATCAAATAAAACTATAAAATCGTACTTGTTGGAAATAACTGCTGACATATTACTGTTCCTCCTTTGAAGTAAATCTTGCTTGTGTTTCCTGGTAATATCCTAAAATAAACACTCCTTGTTCTTCCAAAGTCAAGCGATTCGGCAAAGGAGTCCCATGATTTGGCATCGCGATCTTTGATAGTAGTTCCTGTATTTTTTTGCTGTAATAGATTTGCAGTCCTCCTTCTATTTTCCCTAAATGTGCATTAGATAATTTTATTAATATGGGATAGATAGATGATGGTGTCGCACAAGCAGAATTAAAGTACCGATCTTTTATTGTCGCCTTAATTCCGGGATTCGCTTTACTTTGAACACTCTCCAAAACAGAAAATAACCGCCCCAATACATAAGGAATTTCATTACAATTTTCGTTTACTGACATTGTTAATTTCTCCTCCCATCTTTGTTTATGATTTCTTAATAAATATGCTTTAATAAAAGCAGCTTTCACATAGTTAATTTTCTTTATCATTGTCCCCTTACTAGTGACTTCATCTCTATCCGCAAAGATACGCAGCATTATATTTTGAAAAACTGCTGCCGGATACAGACTATCGGTAAAAATAGATCTAAATAATGCCCCTGCTAATAAAGGAGAAGCAGCAGAATCTATTGAATGCGAATTTGCAGTTTCTTTCAAAATCCATTTAAGCGGAATTATTTCTTTTTCCCAATCTGCCTTGCAAATAGACATCTGCTCTTGATGTTTATTAATACATTTTAAGATTTTCCCAAAATTATTTCTAAGAAAAAAACGTACTGATAAACGGGCAGCGTTAGGAGAGAGACCTAAGATATAAAATGGTTCTTGTGGATCAATCACCACATTTTCTAAGTCTGCCGGCATTCCTCTTAGTATATTAGTTATAATTCCTTTCAAATCTTGGTCGGATACCCTACCAGATTCTTTCTCTCCACTAAGGAAGATATTAAAGATATCTTGATATGCACTTTTAGCTTTTTCTGCCCAATAAACAATTGTTGTTCCTCCAATCATACGCACATGTTTCTTATCATCCAATAAACAATTAAGTGCTGTTCCATATGCAAATGCTGCATACTCACTGACCGGTGCATTCAATCCTTGTCCTTCATCATGCCCATAAGATTCAAATGATCTTTTATCAAATGAAACAAGTAACGCACCTTTAGGATGTGAACCTATAACCTTTTTTATAACAGGATGTAACCTTCCAATAATCTGCTTTTCCTTCCCAGTTACCAAACAACAGCCTAAATGGTCTTTGTTTTTAATATTTTTTTCTTTTATAAAGTTATCCCAAGCCGTTTTGATTTCCGGAACAGTATGTACATCTTTTCCATCAACACTAAAAATCATATTTTTTGCTTTATATAAATCAGGCAAATTTTTCTGAATAATAGGATTTTCCTTTACTTTATTTACATCCCACAAATCGAAAAATTTTAGTACAGCCTTTGCTTCATTTACTTTACATCCATCTAAAATCTGATGATGTAATCCCTTTGATCGATTAAAATAATCCTGAGCTTTTTCTTGATTTAACCGATTTTCACTCTGTTTTTCACTTCCTTTTGCACTTAATCCCAAAAGATAAATTGGTGAATCGCATAAAAAGTAGGCAATAGGATTCTTGCCACTTCTTTGGCGATTTCCAGGCACAATTCTCCATAAAACCAATTCACCCTCAAATTTACGATAATTTTCTGTATCATCAAGTTTTATTATTCCCAACAAGTTTCCCTCTGTATTTAATAAAATGCGATATGAAATATCCACAGACTCCCACCCTAATTCAGATACCCTCCCCTCTCCTTGTAATATTTCATACAATTTAACCAGTGATTGTAGTATCATTGATGCACCTCACTTCCTTTTAAATACAAAACTCCACTCTCTAGCTTTGCTCTAAAAAAGCGAGGGCTTATATGCTCTCTATCCGAATAATTCATATCATAAAGCATGTATCCCAAATCTCTTGACTCCGGATATACCTGAACTACCTCATCATCTTCTACTAGCCTAAATGAGGCCGGAAATTCTCTACATCCCAAATAGGGTTGGTGATAACACTGCCCTTTCCTAGCACGCCGTGAAAGCATTTCTTTAAATTTCCCAGGATTATCACCGGCATTAGCTTTTTCAGTCATTTTAAAATGTAGATCAATATAATAGTGAACATCTTTTAAAATCATTGCACTTCTCTGTGTCCGGCCCATAAGCTTATTACATGTATCTAAATATAATCGTCCATCCTTTGCCTTATGCAATACTTCGGAAGCGGTAATTTTTGATTTTACCTCGTTCCTTCTTACATTAGTAAACTGGATAGGACTCATCAGGCCAATCGCATCAATGACATACCGCAATCCGGGATGCCAATAAATAGCTTCTACCAAACCTCGTGCAGCAGACGGTGTCATGATGTCATAAGATACGCGCTCTACCTTCATCTCAGGCCTTGTAAAGCAAGCATAGTCACCCCAACATTCAATTCTTACGCCATAGCTCACTTTCTATACTCCTCTCTTTAAAATATTTAGATGAAATCAGCCATACCTTCCTCATGTTTATAGATAAATCCCATTTTCTCATCATACACTTCCATATTAGTAAGTATCGCTAGATCTTCTCCCAATTGGGTTGCGTATCCATCTATACAAAGTTTTTCAAACATTCCTATGGAATTTTTAGCACATGAACTTCGTACATTTACAATATATCTCCCGGCACGCCGCATGAGCTCTCGTGTATAAACACCACAACGTAACTGCTCAGCAATTATCTGGGCTTCTTCATCATATGGAATAAATACTGATTTTGTATCATCCTCAATCAATTTTACACTCCTTCCGATTTCAGCAAAGGCCATTTCTGAGGATAGTTCCTTAATCTTTTTTTCATCTAGGATAGGATCTTTAGCTTTATATAATTCGTCAAAGTATTTTTTTATGGCCTCCGGCCCAGATATATCCTTAAACTGTTGTTGAACAATTGCCATTATCTGCCTTTCTTGCTTCATAAAACGAGATCCCATTATTTTTTCTGTGGAAAAAACATGTGCCGTACTTTCTTTTAATGGGCGTTTTCCTTCGCGATTACAGCGGCCCGCTCCTTGTATAAGGCTGTCTAGTCCTGATAATTCCAGATACACCTCCGGAAAATCTATATCGACGCCAACAGAAATAATACTTGTAGATACCACTCGACATGTAATTCCTGTCTTTAATCTTTTTTTGATCTCACGGATTACACGCTGCCGATGCGCAGGAAATAAATTTGTTGACAAATAGAAACTATCTTCATCTTTTATTTCCTCATATATTTCCCCTGCCTCTGCTTTTGTTCCTGCGATACAAAGTATTTGATTCTGCCTTCTCAGCCTTTCTCCAATGGCTTGATACGTTAATTGCCCTTCATCACAAAACTGCACTCGCTTAAAGAAACCGTACAATTCTGGAATATCCTCCATAATTTCTTTGGGCCTCATTGATAGAAGTCCGTTTCTTTCCAAATGTGGCTGTGTTGCACTGCACAAAATAACCGTGCAATTAAAATATTTCACAAGTGCTTCTATCGTGTTCAATACGGGTTTAAGAAAATCAACCGGTAACATTTGTGCTTCATCAAGAATGATGACACTATTTGCTATATTATGGAGCTTACGGCAACGTGAAGTACGGTTTGCAAACAAAGATTCAAAAAACTGTACATTCGTCGTGATAATCAACGGAGCATCCCAATTTTCAGTTGCCAATCGTTTCTTTTCCATAGACTCATTGTTATCATCATATTCTATTTGGCTATGAGCTTCAATAATATTATCTTCCCCTAAAAATCCCTCAAATACTTCTGCTGTTTGTTCTATGATAGATGTATACGGAATTGCATATATTATTCTCTCTTTTTTCTGCGTAATAGCCTGTTTCATCGCAAATGCCAAAGAAGAGATGGTCTTACCCCCACCGGTCGGTACGGTCAGTGTATACAACCCCGGTTTTCCCATCCCCATATTCATACATTTTTTCAATATTTTTGTTCTTTTACGATTAATATCTGATTTAGGTGCAAAATAACCTTTCTTTGTCAATACCTGAAAGAATAATCCTTCGAGCTCTTTTATTGTAGAAAAATTTCCACGTTGCACACACTCGGTCAACATATAACGTTCTGTATCGAGAAAATCAGCATCAACTAAACAAGAAAACAACATCCGTATAAACAGTGCTCCTGCTATGGGATCATCCTTAAACTTCAGAAACACCTCAGAATCAATCTTATTAGGATATGAGACCCGCTCTAATCCATGCTCGTATGGAAGAACCCTTTTCTTCATTCTCCCCAATAAAGTTCCTGTACTATCGTCATCTCCCCTGCCTCCATAATCAGGTAATCCTGCATGATGTCCGGCAATACAAAATGACCCCAATAGACTAAATATATTATATTCCTGCTGCCGTTTCCATAAAAATTGGGCACCAGCAGTAGAATGATCTACCTTCCCTTGAAATTCCCCCCTGATATACTTCTGAAACTTATCAGAGTATTTTCCAAAATCGTGTGCAAGTCCACAGCCGTATGCCATATCAGGCACACCAATAGATGCGCCAAACTTTTTTGCAAGTTGAGCCACATTTAGCAAATGATCTTCTAACAGCTGCGAATTGCGTCCATCTTCCGATATGTGTGCAATATAAACTTCTTCCATTATATACCCCAAAAGGAAACCTTACACTTTGCACTTTTACGCAAAAGAAAAGGAAATCAAGATAATTTCTCATCAAAGATTTCCCCTCTATCGCCTCCTGCATAAGATAAACTACACAAAAGAATGTATTTTTATTTCATTATAAAGATTCTTCTCTTATTATTATAGAATCATGTTATTCCCACCGCAAGGACAAAGTATCTCTCTTATTTTTATACTTCACTGCATAAGATGTTCTCCGCCTATCCCGGTAACCCGTACGGATAGGAAGCCCCGGCATATGAAAAAAGACACCTACATTTGTAAGTGTCTTTTCCT
>ENA-OXEC01000490-OXEC01000490.1-human-gut-metagenome-genome-assembly--contig:-NODE-490-length-14887-cov-41.0931_pt1 | contig 14887 bp, 16 predicted proteins | sample MGYA00249351_ERZ652235 | MGnify/ENA primary metagenome ERZ652235 (study PRJEB26925, sample SAMN05826906) | human gut metagenome | biome: ENVO:2100002; feature: ENVO:00000062; material: ENVO:00002003...
AGGCATATCAGGAAGTATTGGAGTTATATTAACAGTTCCTCTAGTCTCATTTATAACTTCTTTCTTATTAACTAATAGTAAATTAAAATCTAATAAAATTTTAGATATTTAGTCATTTTAGGAATTCTCTTGATAATTAACATTAAGTCAAAATAGTGTAATTCTTATGGTAAAATAAGAGAAAAGCATATAATTATGGTATAATATTATTTAACAAAATTTTACAAATAAAAAGCATATTTTGGAAAACTAGTGACAAAAACAGAGGGAGAGGTAAAATCAATAGTATAATTTCCCCATATTATAAATTAAATGTAATCAAAAAATATTCGGCTAAAATAGACATCTCTGCACTACAAAATCAAAATGAAAATACACTTTTGGAACTGATCATATTGATTTATTAATCCTGTTTGGTTAAACAATACTATACAGATATGATGTTGTAATTAAACCCATAAAAATGGCGTTTCTAAAAAATAATTGCTTCTAGATGGCAAATACCATAATACTGAATCTTTAAGAAAAGAATTCAAGTTAAACTGCCAAGAATTAAAGATTGAATTAAGTATGAAAGCTTATATAATATCAGATTACTTAATCTCAAGTATTGAATAAAATATTGTCTTATTGAATGTAATTCTACAAACCATTGAAATAATTTTAGTTATGCGTTAAATGTTGTAATGAAAAAACCTTAATATAAAACATTCAATTATAATTCAAAATTTTACTATACAAAATTGAATTACATTCATTGACAATTATTCATTCAAGATTTATACTAAACATAAATAGGAAAATTTTCTTATAACTAGAAAGGATTATTAATATGCGAATTTCAAAAGACCCAGAAGTACGAAGACGTGAAATAATAGATACTGCTATGAAAGTATTTTCACAAAAGGGATATGAAGCAACTTCAATGACTGATATTGCAAAAGAAATAAATGTTGTGCCTGGTTTATGTTATAGATATTTTAAGTCTAAACAAGAATTATATAATACAGCTGTTTTAATATATGCAAAAGAATGTAGTGCTCCTATTATAGAAATTTTGAATAAAGAAGGACTTCAGTTACAAGATTATTTAAATTTAATTGGAGATAGATTTATTGAAACTGATGGAAAAGAACAATATCATGACTTCTTTCATAAATCAGGAAATGAGATGCTTCATAAACAGTTAGAAGTAGAAATAATCAAATTAATATTACCTTATGTAGAAAAACTTTTAGATAATTTAAATAAACAAAATGTCATTCATATTGATGATATAAAATACACATCTGCTTTTATACTATATGGGCAAATGCCAATCATTAATGATAATACTCTTTCTTCTAAACAAAAGCGTGAAAAAATCATAAAAATTATGACTAAATTAATGATCTAAAAGCCTCAGTTCTTTAACTGAGGTATTTAAATAATAACTGAGTGAATAATAGTCACTGAAATAAATTCAATTAAGGAGTCGATGAATATGAAAAATAATATAAAAAAGAATTCGGAACTACATTTTAATGAAATTGCTAAGAATTATAATAATAGCCATGATGGAAAATTTGTAAAGTGCATGTATGATGAAATTATAGATAGAGTTTTAAAAAAACAACCTAAAGATATTTTAGATTTAGGTTGTGGAAATGGCAATATTCTCTCTATTCTTAGTGACTGTACAGACGCTAATCTTTTTGGACTAGATCTCTCTAAGAATATGATTTATGAAGCTCAGAAAAAACTTAACGATAAAGTACAATTAGATATGGGCGATTCTGAAAATTTGCCTTATGATGATGATAAGTTCGATCTCGTTATTTGTAATGCTTCATTTCACCACTATACAAATCCACAAAAAGTTCTAAAAGAAATAAAACGTGTACTAACTCCATCTGGAACTCTTACATTAGGTGATCCAACAGCTCCATTTGAATGGTATTTAAAGATATTAAACTATTTTCTTCCTAAAACTAATTCTGGAGATTATAAAATTTATAGTAAAAATGAAATTTATTCGCTACTTAATGCATCTGGTTTTACCCCTTCAAATTGGAAAAAAATCAATCACAGTGCTTTTATCATTGATGCCACACTCACAAATTAATATGAATATATAAATATACAAAATAGCTGTATTCTTACCTGAATTTAATTTTACTTTATACTCTTTCTATTCCGTGGATGTAATAGCTAAATCTATTTTATTTCCATTTATATTATCTATTCCACTTCTCTTAAAATTATAAAATTATAGACGGTTTCGGAATTCCACAACCGTCTATAATTTTATTTAATAATATCTATCTATTAATAGAACGTGATATCATTGTTAAAGTATGTCTTATCCCTCTAATTGAAGATGATAATGCAAAAATATTTTCTACAGGTGCTAGTCCAGAATATCCAGCATCTCCTATATGTTGTATATCTACACCACATACTTTATTCTTTAATCCAAATTGCTCAATCACTGCACTACTAGACCCTTCTTGACTTGTCCCAATCGCTGTTAAAACGAGAGCACCTTTTTCATGTGCACAATTAACGATACTTATTAATTGCTCTTCTGTAAATGCTGGTACTGTACCAACTGCTGGTACAAGAATAATGTCAGCTCCTGCATCTATGAATTCTTCAATAGTCTTTAAATCACAAATCGGCTCATTTACACCAGCCCCATGCATTTTGCCTGCAATGATTAATCCTGAAAAATGTTTTTTAGCTAACTCAATAGCTTTTACAATAGCATTATTAGTTACACCTGTTCCTGGATTACCAGTCAAGCAAATAAAATCTAATCCTAACTCTTGTGCTGCTTGTAATGTTTTCTCTGAACATTGACGTCCTTCTGGAATTTCTAACCTACTTTCAAGCATATCAGCATTTAAGTCAACTGGCTCGATATTTGCACCTATTGGGCGTCCAACAAGTCTTTTCAATTCTTTTATAGGCTCATTACATTGTGGTAATCCGCCTATTTGGGGATTTAATAAATCAAATCCATTTAATAACATAAGGTCTGCACCACTAGCTCTTGCCACTTCTGCATTTGTGATTCCATTCATTAACGGTTCACGGCTTACTACCATTTCTGCACAAATAGTACGCCCTTCTGCTGCTAAAATTGATTGTTTTAACTCCTTAGAAGTCATTGATAAAAAATCACTACTGTCACAATCTAATAAACGTTTCATTACTAATTCCTCCATATTAAATATTTTTTAAATATATTTTAATTATTTATTTTCAGACTCTATCTCATTCCTATCCACCATTCTGAAAAATGGATAATAAATTAAAACATCCATAAATATCAATGCAATTTGCAATAGATCCACGACATTAATAAAACCTATTTTATATTACGTTTGTATCTAAATTCCCAATAAAATCCCGAATTTTCTAACTTATAATAGTGTTTATCATCAAATGCATCAATACTTTTATCTTTACTCATACTATAAGAATTCTAGTCTTATAGTAATTTAAAACTATTCAACTGAATCATATTCTGCATACACAAGTACTAAAAATGGATTCTAAGACTTATACCATATTTTCTGCTGATGAAACATATATTAAAGTTAAAGGAATCAACCATTACGTTTTGATTGTTATATAAAATTCAGATATAAAATTTTCAAATCTTCTTACCTTATTATCTATTGGTAAAAAGGTTATGACAGTGCTATTATATTTTTTTCCATTCGGGTTGCTCAGTGCAATTTTTTAAATCTCATCAGTACAGATTGTACATTAAATAAGCTTAATCAATTAAATTACCTGCTAAATGGTAGATTCTAATTATCCTTAATTAACAAACATTGATTATCTAGTTATTTTATTTTTTAAAAATCTTCCCTATTAGCTAATTGTATGAAAGGCAAATAAATCATTGCTGCTAAAAATATATCTACAAGAGATAAAATAATTGCTCTCCAATCAAATCCAGTTGAAAAGAATCCATATAATACTGGAGGCATTACCCATGTAACATTTTGCGTTACTGGAGCAACTAAACCTAAACTAGTTGCAAAATAACTTACTGTAGCCATTACTGCTGGAGCTAATATGAACGGTATAAATAATAATGGATTTAATACTGTTGGCAATCCATACGATACAGGTTCCCCAATGTTAAACATTACTGGTACAATTCCTAGCTTAGCGACCTCTCTATAATGACTATTTTTTGATTTCCAAAATATAGCTATTAATAATCCTAGATTTGCACACCATACAAAAGATCCAAAAGAAACGTTTGTCCATATATAAGGTAATGGTTGATTAGTTTGAAATGCTTCCATATTCGCTATTAACGCAACTCCAAAGACCCCTTCCATAATAGGCGCCATTACATTTCCACCATGAATTCCAAAAAACCAGAAAAGCTGTGTTAGTACTACAACTAAAAGTACTGTCCAATAACTTTGAGAAATACCAAGTAATGGTGCTTGAAGAACCTTATAAACCCAATCAATTAATAACTCTCCTGTTACTTTATTGAATATATAAGTTAAAACGCCAACACAATATAAAGAAATAAATGCTGGAATAATTGCTAAAAATGGTGTTGATATAGCAGGGGGAACAGTATCCGGAAGCTTAATTGTCCAATTTTTATTCATTATTTTACAAAACACAACAACAGCAAAAAATCCTACAATTATAGCAGTAAAATAACCTCCAGAATTAATTTGGTTCCCTGGCAATAAGCCACTAATAGTTACTAATAAATTATTTCCATCTATATTTAATCCAGCAACTTGATTAATAGTATTAGCTGCATCTGCTGAAATATTATTTCCTAGAGTAAATGATTGAGTCATTGATTTTCCAATTGATATAGCAAAAGCTGCAAGTGCTACTAAACCACCTGATAAGTGTTCAGTATTATATGATTTAGCAATATTACTACCTAATGAAAATACAAATAAAAGTGATATAATAGCTAAACTGCCTTGAAAAATCAAATTATTAATACCTATAAGCCAGTTAAATTTTTCAGTAATCCAAGTCAATCCAAATTGGTCAGGAACATCTACAAGAAAAGCATTTAATAACACAGCAATAGATCCTGTCATTACAACTGGCATAGTTCCAATAAATGCATCTCTTAAAGCTACCAAATGTCTTTGCTCACCTATTTTCACAGCAACAGGCAGCATATGTTTCTGCATAAAATTCATAAATTTTTGGCTATTCATATTTCTTCCTCCTAAAATTAATATAAAAATACTACATATAATATATCTAAAGTTTATTTTTTGATATTTAGTAGACCTTGACTTTAAGCTACTTGTTAAAAATCACCAATTAATTGCACAAGTCAAGTTAATTAATATACTTCTGCAACTCTAACAACTAAATTAGTTCCATATGGATATCCTGTTGCATTTACACATACTAGTCCTTCCTCTTCATTTTGAGTAAATATTAATTCTTCATTGTTATCCATCCATTTCACACCATTTATCTTTCGATATAAGTTTGTAAATGCTCTCGGATTATCCACTCTTCCACCTAATGTTACATTTTTGTTTCCAACAATTTTTAAATCGTGAATAAATAAATATATTTTTCCTTCTTTTGTTGTTAAAGCAAAATCTTTATTGTAACCTTGTATATTACAAGGCTTTCCATCATATATTGCTTTTCCATTAATACTCATCCATTGCCCTATAACTTCTAACATTGCTTCCTGCATTTTAGTTAGATTTCCATCCTTGTCAGGACCCACATTTAATAGATAGTTTGCTCCAACTTTTCTACATGCACATAATGTTTCTATAAGCTGTGCTGTTGATTTATAATTAAAATCATTTTTAGCTATTCCCCAATGAGAATTCATTGTTTGGCACATTTCCCCAGATACATATTTGTTCATATTACTTCTATCAATTGGAGTTGGTAATCCTTGTTCAAAAGTTACACTATCTATCTCTTCATGTTCAAGTTGCCCTCTTCTGCTTAATCCAGTATTATTTATTATCATTGCATTAGGCTGATATTTTCTTATAGTTCCATATAATTCATCAAGCTTCCAATCTGCATCACGTTTATCCCAATTCCCATCAAACCAAAATCCACCTATTTCGCCGTATCTTGTACATAATACTTCTACAGATTTTCGTAAATATTCAAGATATGTATTAAAATCACTTTTATAGTGACTTTCATGCCAATCCAAAGTTGCATGATATAATATTGGTATAATTCCATCTTCTCTGCATGCTTCTAAAAATTCTCTCAATAAATCTCTCTTAGCAGCACTATGTGGTGCATCATAATCTGAAAGCCCATTTGTATCATACAAAAAGAAACCTTCATGATGTTTACTTGTAAGAACAATATATTTTATCCCAACTTTTTTAGCAAGCTTTGTCATATTTCTTGGATTATAATTTTTAGCATCAAATTCATCTGCATATTTTTCATACTCGCCTGAAGAAATATTATGTATTTCCATAGCCCATTCTCCAGATTCTTTTATAGAGTATAATCCCCAATGAACAAACATACCAAATGCCATATTTTCAAAATTTTCTACTCTTAATTCAGGTTTGACTGCCATGTTATGCCTCCTAATTATCTTATAAATTATTTAATCTATGTTTATATTTTTCAAAAAAGTATCCATAAAAAACCTCCTCTATTTATAAAAGCAAACTGCTATAATAACTATTTTCTTTTTAATATAATTTGTAATTGCAACTACAAGCTAATTATAAAGTATATCGTTTTCAAAATCATTAAAATAGAAAAAAGAGTGATAGGTTATATCTAATAAAACCTGTCACTCAAAAAAAAACATGTTACTAAAAAATAACTATTTATTATTACATTCTAACTGAGATAGATGAAAAGTAAGCTTTTCAATAATATTCATTACTGGAATTTGAGAAGTTAAATTTACTTTTTTCTCTCCTTTTATTTGTAAAGGCAAATAATAACTAATTACTAAATCAGATAGTTTAGCTATTGTACTCATTTCACTATTTGTTATAGAAATAATTACACAATCAAAATTTCGAAATTGTCTTAATTGATTTATTATATCTTCTGTCTCTCCCGTTACAGAAAAGACGATAATTACTATTTCATCATAGAATCCATCAGGAACAAGAAAATATGGATAATCAATATATACAGCAAATCTCCCTATATTAACAAAACACCTAGAAGCATATTTAGCTAAAATACCTGATGTCCCTATTCCTAAAAAAATAATTTGTTTGCTTTTGTGAATAATTTTAGTAGCATCTAATATTTTTTGTACTTCTGAAGGCTGATTAGAACGTTCAAAATAATCCATAATAGCATAATCATCTGTATTTAACTTAAAATCTTTATCTGTTTCTGCGATCTGTTCTTTTAATTTATATTTAAATTCATAAAATCCTTCACAGTCCATTTTCTTACAAAATCTCAATATAGTAGTAGTTGAAACATGAACATTTTTAGCTAACTCTCTTATTGTCAATTTTAAAACTATATCATGATTTTTAATTATATATTCATATACTTGTAATTCTAAATCATTTAAGCTTTCTATTTGCTTGTATGTAAACATATACATTGCCCCTTCACGCAAAAATTGTTATTAATAGTAATTATATCATCTAAATATATTTTTATCAAAATCACTCAATATGAAATTTTACACATTTTCATATAAAAATATAACTCTTATATTTCATCTTTTATTTACACTATTCAATAGACTTTTTATAATTAAGTCCCCAGTCAATCATAGCATCTAAAATTGGTTTTAGACTATATCCCATTTCAGTTAATGTATATTCTACTCGTGGTGGAACTTCTGCATAAACCTTTCTAGTTAAAAGACCGCTTTCTTCCATATCTCTTAAATTTGAGGTTAAAACCTTTTGAGTTATATCTCCAATAGACTTTTTTAATTCTCCAAATCTCTTGGTTCCAGTTAGAAGATCACGCATAATTAACACCTTCCACCTGTTTCCTATAAGCTTTAATGTAATTTCTACAGGGCAGTCTGGCAGTTTCTTTTCCATAGCTTTCCCCCTCCTTTTTTAAAGTTATCTATATATTTAGTTCATTATAGCATATTACATACCAAAAGATACTATTGAAAAATTTATAGATAATATTAAGTTGAACATAATACTTAATATGGCACTTATAATCATTTTGACTACATACTCTTATTATATTTAAAATTTGTATTCAACACTTAATCCTACATTCCTTCTAAAGAGTATCCCTTAAGAAACTATACCACTTTAAAGTGCGTACTTTTCAGGCCTCTATCTATATTTTATTATTTATTCATAGAAACAAACTCATAAGAAGAGTTTCAGGAGGTAATTATAAAATGAATGAAGTAGTAAAATTTTTAAATGAAAATCCAGTGCAATACCTAGCAACAGTAGGACGTGATGGCAAAGCAAAATGCCGCCCATTTATGTTCTGCTTTGAAAAAGAAGGGAGACTATGGTTCTGTACAAATAATACAAAAGATGTCTATAAAGATATACAAGCAAATCCTGAAATCGAAATATCAGTATCAAGCCCATCATATGCATGGATTCGATTAAACGGTAGAGCAATGTTTGAAAATGACATGGAAGTTAAACAAGGCTGCATGGAAAATCCTATAGTTAAAGGGCAATATAAAAATGCTGAAAATCCAATATTTGAAGTATTTTATTTAGATAATGCAAAAGCAGTAATAGCTGATTTCTCTGGAAATCCCCCAAGAGAATACACTCTATAATAAACATAAAAACATTGTAAATATAAAAATCATCTCTAAAACAAATCCCACTAAGCAAGATTAAATAATATCACTTAATGGGATTTCAACTATGTGTATATATGCTAAATCTCTATTTATTTATAATATCTTTAGCCATTTTAATCATATCTTCTTTGCTTACATCATTATAATTAGAATTTAAAATAGAATAACTTATGCCATCTTTATACCACGAAACACTTTGCATAGTATCTTCTGAAATTTCATCTGCTCCATATCCAATTTGTAGCTTTCCTTCTGATTCTAATTTTAAATCTTCTTCTGTTTTTTCATAATCTACTGGCACAGCTTTATATTGAAAAGTAGTATAATAAATATCAACATTATTATAATTTGTTTTTTCTTCATTTGCTTCATGTTGGATTTCTTTTTCATCAATCTTTATTGCACTCAAACTTAAATATTGATTTTTCTCTTCATCATTTCTTGAATATCTAAAATCTGCTGACTTTGTTTGTAATGTAGTCTTACCATTATCACCTTGTATTTCATTATTACTAAAGTTAAATGATTTAAACTCAAAACCACCATCAAAACTTTCTACATATTTAGGTAAAAAGCCAACTGTATCTTTTACTACATTTTCTGTTGGAAACTTAGTAATTTCAGTAAGATGAGAACTTGATGATATCCAGGCTCCACGTGTTGCTGCTATACAAGTTATTGTTGTTGCTATACACAAAACTCCTGCTGCTAATAATGTTTTAATCTTTAATCTTCCAAATTTCATATTTAAAAATCCCCTTTCATTTCTTCTTAGAACTTCTCCTCTAATTTTAAAAAACATATCATCTGGTGCTGATGCTTCTTCAGCTTTATTATTTAAGTATTCTGTAATTTCTTTATCAATATCTTTATTAGATTTTAATTGCATTGAACTTCACATCCTTTTTTACTATTACTTTGAGCACTATTAACATTCATCAAGGCTACTTTTAGGTTCTTTCTTGCACTATGAAGTCTTGATTTTACTGTACCTTCAAAACACCCCATAATCTTAGCAATTTCTTTTATTGTAAATCCATTAAAATAATATAATACAATAACAGTTTTTTGCTTTAATTCTAAATTATCAATCTCAGCACGAAGCATTTTTGATTCTTCATTCCTTATATATGAATGTAATGATTTATCGATATTTTCATTTTTTGCTTTTTCAAAAATATCTTCAACTGGAAGCACAGCTTTATCCTTTTTCATATAATCCCAAGCAGTCCTTGTAAGGATTTTAAATAACCAGGATTTGAACTGTTCAACATTTTTCAAATCTTTTATTTTTAGATAACATTTTACAAATGTTTCTTGTACAATATCTTCACTTGTGAATTTATTATTTGTAATAAGATATGCATACCTAATGGCTTGATTTTTGTATATTTCAAATATTTCCTCAAAAGCATTCATATCACCAGCCTGGATTTTTTTCACAACTTCTGTTTCATTCACTTACATCACTCTTTTCAAAATTGTTTGAGATGCATCTCTACATATTAGAGCCTTCTATTTAAAAAATGGTTCATTTTAAAACAAAAAATTTTATTATTATAACTTGATTATATATTAACTACACATTATGCAAATTATTATTCTGTATAATCTAAAAGAAAATGGATATAAAAAATATAGTATAATATTCTTAGAAATATTTATACTATATTTTTTTATGAGGTTTATATTATGACTATAAGGCATCTAAAAATATTTATAACTGTTGCTGAATGTGGAAAAATGAGAAAAGCTGCAGAACTTTTATTCATATCTCAGCCATCAGTAAGTCAGGCTATTCGTGAACTTGAAGAACACTATAACGTTAAGCTTTTTGAGCGCATTTCTCAAAAACTCCATATTACAGAAGAAGGCACATTGCTATTATCTCATGCTCAGCATATTGTTGATTCATTTGAAAATATGGAGCTTGCTATGAAAAACATAGGAAAATCAACTAAAATAAGAATTGGTGGAAGCGTATCTGTCGGGACATATTTAATGAATGATATTATTGAACGTCTTGAAAATAGAATTCAAAATATAGATACTTTTGTTACTATAAATAATACATTTGAAATTGAAAATATGATTTGTAGAAGTGAGCTTGATGTAGCTATAGTTGAAGGAATAATCAAGAATCCAGATATTGTGAAAATTCCATTTTGCGAGGATGAATTAGTAATGGTAGTCGGTAAAGCTCATCCTTTTTACAGTAAGAAGCAGCTATCACTTTCAGATTTAGAAGGCCAATCTTTGCTTTCAAGAGAACCTGGAAGTTCTGATAGAAATCAGTTTGAGCAATTATTAGCTGAACATAATATTAATGTGGTAAAAAAATGGACCTGTACTAATACAGAAGCTATCAAAAATGCTGTTACAAATGGTAAGGGAATTGCTATCTTATCAAAAATGCTTATAAATAATGAATGTAAAAAAGGTAAATTAAAAATATTAAGTTTTAGAGATGTAAGCATAAAACGTCAGATTAAACTCATATACCATAAAAATAAATACATCTCAAAATCAATTGAAGAACTTATTGACATATGCTCTAGCTTTAATATGAGTTCTAAATAATAAAAAGTATCAGTTAAATCAATTTTAAAATCAAAAATTAATTTTCTGATACCTTTTATATTTAATATTTAAATGACATTTCTAACCTTTTATTATGGTATATTTCTTTATAATATAAATTTCAACTATTATCTATATATTTCTATTATTTAAATAACTCTAAAATATAAAATCTTTTATTACATAAAGTAAAGTTCCAACTACTCCGCTTCCAAAAATAATTGCAATAGCACTTGCTTTATATTTTCTAAGGATATATAAACATCCTCCAAATAATATAAATTCTATCACTCTAAAATCACTGATTGCAAATGAAAAAATATCACTTTGGAATAAGCCAAGCATTAATATTGATGCACCTGCTGATCCAATAAGCGCAACTACTGCTGGTCTAAGTGAAGCTAATACAACTTGAACCCCACCAAAGCTTCTATATTTGTAATAAAAATGAGCTAAAGTTAAACATATTATAAATGATGGAATAATACATCCAAGTGTACATATAAATGCTCCAAATGGTCCTGCAAGTCTTGTTCCAACGAATGTAGATGCATTAATCGAAATCGGACCTGGTGTCATTTCTGCAATTGTTATAAGATCAGTAAACTCTTCCATAGTCATAAGTTCATATATATTAACAACTTGAGCCTGTATAAGAGGAATTGCTGCATATCCTCCACCTACGCTAAAAAGTCCAACTTGTATGAATGCAAAAAATAGCTTTAATAATAATATCACCTTAGTTATGCCTCCTTCTTGCTCATTGATATAAATAAATCAATAATCCCTATACTTAAACAAATTAATATTATAAGCATTGCGCTTACATTAAAGAAGTAAGTACTTATAAAGGCAATAACCATCATAGCAATATACATCACTCTTTTTGTTTTACAAACATTCTTTGCAAGATTAATAGTAACATCCAAGATAACAGCCGCAACCCCTGCACGCATTACTTGAAGAGCTATTGCTATATATTTATTTTCTCTAAATTGATTATAAAATAATGATATTGCAGATATGATAACCATTGGCGGAATAATAGTACCTAAAATTGCAACAAGTGAACCAATTATACCATACATACGATATCCTATAATTACAGATGCATTTACTGGAAGTGGCCCTGGTGATGATTGTGTAATTGCTGTGATATCAAGCATCTCATCTTCTTCAATCCATTCAAGTTCTTCAACGAATTTCTTTTTCATTAAAGAGACAATTACAAATCCCCCTCCAAATGTACATGCACTTAACATAAACATTGATTTAAATAATTTCCATAAGACTTTAGGGTCTTTTTTATCCATTACATTTCCCCTCTTTTCACTTTATCTTCTGATATTATTTTAATTTAAAAAATTCTATATGTATAATACGTAAAAAATATAAAACTGATAGGTATTTACCTATCAGTTTTTATACATAAAAATTAAAATATCATTTTATAATATCTTTCAATATCCCTCTCAAGCTCTAATAAGTTCACATTTCTACCTATTCTTAAATACTCCTTACCTTTTATGTACAATAAAAATATAGGAAATGAAAATACATTATATTTAGCTGCAACCTCTAAATTATCTTCTCCATTTATTTCACAAGCTTGAATTTTAGGATATCTTTTTATAATGCTCTGAATTTTAATCTTTATTGATTCACATGCTCCACATTTGCTTCCTGTAAAAAACACTACTTCCATAATATTGTTCTTTATTTCTTGCTTTATATCTTCATCACTACTTACTTTTTTCACATCAATTTCTCCTTTCCCAATTATCTTAGAAATTTATCTTTAACAAAATCTATCATTTGCTTCTGATTTTCACTAAATACTTTTATTCTATTAACATTTGCTCCTGATGGATGAGGAAACCCTTTAAGTATTTGATTATCATTAATTATACCTTCTTCTTGAAGTTTACACAGAACAACTTCAACGGCTCTGCCTAGTGGTATTAATAATATATTTTTAGACTCATTAAGCATATTAAATTCATCTATGAAATTTTTATAAACATACCTCATCAAAAAATTGCTATTTATTAATTTAGGTTTATGTCCTGAATAATTTTCTTTTTTCACAAAAACAGGATAAGGAATTAAAGATACTGTATGTAATAAATAATCTTTTTCTTCAAACAGCTCAGCGCAGCTATTTAAGTTCAGCGCTTCATTAAGCTTTATATCATCAAGCATACTTATTATATTCTTTCGTAAAGCACCACTAAATCTCGCATTAGCTTTACACTTATACTGAATCTCTTCAATATTATCACTAATTTCAATTTCTTTTCTTGCAGTTGCTATAGCTGTACTCATTTGTTGAAATCCTGGTGTTATTCCAATTATAAATATCTTAGCTATTACATTCAAATATTCATTATGTGGTGAATAATATATCTCAATATCATCATATTTTTCAATTAAAAAATCTTTTATTAATAATTCTTGTTTTGTGTACTTATCTTTTAATGGAATGCTTCTTATTATATCCTTATAATCATATAATGTTTTTTTCATATTTACCTCTTTATATATTAAGTAATCAATAAAATTAGTATTTGAAATAAACTCTAAAGGATTCCACAAAAATATATATCATTAAATCACATACATAATTATAAAATATTTTAATATTTTATAATATATAGTGAATTATAAAGAAAACACTAGTATTTCTTAGTATTTTAATGATACTTCACATTAAATAGATATAATTTAGTACTTGATAATTATTATCATAAGATTTATATTATTATTAAGAAATAATTTCAAATAAAAGAGGTAATTAACATGAAATTTATGATGAGTATTAGAGAAAAAACTGCAAAACTTCATAGCGCAGCTGAAAATACTGGATATATAAAAAAAATATTAGATGGTACTGCTACATTAAAAGGATATGCTGAATATATCTATAATTTAGAAAGAATGTACAGGGCAATAGAAGAAGCATTAGATAAGAATAAAGATAATGAAATCATTAAGCCATTTGTTACAAAAGAATTATATCGTTCTGAGCGCATGAGAAAAGATTTAGATTTTTTATTAAAAGATGGATCAAATTCCCTTAAGCCATTATCATCAACAGAAGCATGTGTTGCAAGAATAGAAGAAATATCTAAATATAAACCTGAACTCATAATTCCATATGCGTATACAAGATTCTTAGCAGATTTATTTGGCGGAAGAACTTTTCTTTCTATATTAACTAAAAACTATAAAATACCCGAAGAAGGATTAAATTATTATCAATTTCCTGATATAAATGACATCAAAGAATATGTTATGAAATACCATAATATGCTAGGGGAAATTAATCTACCAGATGATATGAAAGTAGATTTTATGAATGAAATATCTAATGCTTATATTTATAATATTGCAATATCCAATGAGTTAGAAGCAAAATTAAAATAACATTTATTAATTAAAGGTATGCTATTTAGATGGGATATTGAATTTTCTTATATAGTATAATTTAATATCCCGTTTTAAGTTGGTATTACTAGATTAATT
>ENA-OXEC01000496-OXEC01000496.1-human-gut-metagenome-genome-assembly--contig:-NODE-496-length-14797-cov-25.7143_pt1 | contig 14797 bp, 17 predicted proteins | sample MGYA00249351_ERZ652235 | MGnify/ENA primary metagenome ERZ652235 (study PRJEB26925, sample SAMN05826906) | human gut metagenome | biome: ENVO:2100002; feature: ENVO:00000062; material: ENVO:00002003...
AGAGCTTTATTTCGGTGTCATTCACTAAACTTTAGTTCTACGTCCTTTATTTATTCTATGAACAATAGCCACAATTATTTTTCTAATATTATCCTATTATTAAATGCACTTTTTGCTAAGTGCTTATGTGGAGCATTTATTGTAGCTATTATTATTATTGAAACTAGACATAGTATTGCAATTGCTATAAATGTCGGTTTAAATCCACCTGTTAATGTAGCAATAAATGTTCCTAATAATGATCCAACTCCAAAGCCTTGATATATGATGCCATAATTGTTAGTCTCATTATTTATCCCAAAGAAATCTCCTACTATTCCTGGGAATACTGTGATACATCCGCCAAAACAAAATGCAATAGCTGCAACACATACGAAAAATGTTATTAAATTCAACTGTACAAAACTTAAAACTATTACTGATACTGCTGTTATTACCAATGCATACATAACAACTTTTAGTTGTCCTATTTTATCTGATAATGAACCCAAAACAATTCTGCCCATAGTATTAAATATGGCTACCATAGCTACTGCATTAGCTGCAACTAAAGGTGTTAATCCCACCAAATCAACTCCTATATCTTTTACTATTCCTATTACATAAAGGCCACTCATACATGCTGTAATAAATACTAAGAATAACAAGTAAGCTTCCTTAGTCTTTAACATTTCTAAAACCGTAAACTCTTTGTCACCTGAAGTACCACTTGTTTCTTCTTGAATCTCTGGGGCATCTTTTAAAAATTTACCGCCTACAACTATTAATATCATGGCAAGTATCCCCCAATAGAAAAATGCTGAAGATACCCCTTTTGAATTTATCATATATCCATTAATATATTTAAAAATCAAACTGCCTGTTCCATATGCACCAACTGAAATTCCTGATATTAATCCCTTCTTTTCCGGAAACCATTTTATGCAATTTGACAATATGGATAAATATGCAATCCCATCCGCTGCACCAAGTATAATTCCTGCTGTAACATATAACATAACTACTGAATCGATTTTTGATGCTAAAAGCAAGCTAATCCCTAAAACAATTCCTGATACTATTGTAAGTTTTTTAATTCCTATCTTTTCTTGAATTTTACCCGCAAATAGTGTGGAAAATGCTAATGAAATACTTGTTATTGAAAAAGTTACTGATATCTTATTAAAATCCCAGCCAAATTCATCAGCAATCGGCTGATTAAATAAACTCCAAGTATATATTGTTCCTAGTCCTATCTGTGCAATAACAGTACCTATTATAATTAACAAACGACTATCTAATTTCTTCTTCATTTTATTGCACTCCCTTCATTTATATAATAAAATCTTCTGTATTTAAATAATCTCAATAAACATTACCTTTATTGTTTAGCTAATTATACATCTAATATAGACAATTCTATTAATAAATGATTGAAATGCTTAAATGTGTATTTAAAATACACTTATATATTCATAAGCTGCTTAAATTTTTTTATTTTACTTCTACTCACTGGTATTTCTTTTTCTATACCATTAAGTTTTAAATTATATGTATTATTAAACCAAGGTATTATTTCTCTTATCTTAGTTATATTTACTATGTAAGATCTATGACATTTATAAAATTTATCTTTTGGTAAACTATTATAGAATTCAGATATACTTGAATGTACTAAATATTCTTCATCTTTTGTATAAACAGAAGTTATACCATCTTTTGCAGTACAATAATATATCTCATCCATATCTAAAACTATAATTTTTTCATTCTTCCATAGATTTATTTTTCCTAAAGTATGATTTTCATTATTTTTATTTTTTTCAAGATTGTAATTCATTTCAAGTTTCCTAATCATCGATATTATTCTATCTTCAGAATAAGGCTTTAGTATATAGTCAAAGGCTTCTATTTCAAAAGCTTCAGCTGCATGTTCTTTATACGCTGTAATAAAAATAATATATGGCTTTACAGCAAATTTACTTATATTTTTTGCAAGAAATACTCCATCCAAAGAGGGTATATTTATATCTAAAAATATAGCATCTACTTCATTTTCTTGAAGAAATTTAAGTACCTCTAAACCATCATCAAATTCACCCACTATTTCTATACCGCTATAATTCTTAATAAAATATTTAAGTTCCTCTCTAGATAAATACTCATCTTCAACGATTATTCCTTTCATTGTTTTACCTCCCTTACAAAAAACTCTATTTTAGTTCCTTTATTAAGCCTTGTTATTGTAAGGCCCTGCCCATAAATAAGTTTTAATCTTGAATTCACATTATAAAGCCCTATATTTTCCTTTGGAACCTCATCATTATACATGTTTTGTATTATCTCTTCATTTATTCCTATCCCGTCATCCATTATTATTATTTGAACATCTTCTTGATGCTTTTTTACAATTACTTTTATAGTTCCTTTTCCCTTGTTCTTTAAAATACCATGAACTATAGCATTTTCTACTAACGGTTGTATTATTAAACTTGGGATTTTTACATTTACATCATCTACACCACATACTACATTTATTTTATCTCCAAATCTAGCTTTTTCAATTTCTATATAATTTCTAACTTGCTGTAATTCATCATTTATATCTATAAATTCATCGTTTAATTCTAAATTATATCTTAGATAGCTAGAAAGATTAATAATAAGTTCTCTAGCTTTTTGTGGATTTATTCTTATAGATGATGCTATAGCATTTAATGCATTGAATAGAAAATGTGGATTTATTTGAGTTTGAAGGGCTTTTAATTCTGATTTATCAGCCATCTTTTTAATATCTTCTAATTTAGCAATTTCCATTAATGTTGAAATAATTTCTGCAAGACCTGTTGAAAGATTTATTAATGGTTCAGTTATTTTATTTTCTTTTATATAATATATTTTTAAACATCCAATAACATCTTTTTTGTCATGAAGTGGTAATATGATTGCAGATTTTAATATTCTTGTTCTACTTGGAAATCCATGATTTTTTATTATTATTTCATTGTTTTCTATTGCATCCTTTGCAACTTGAGTTATTATTTCATGTCCTATTTTATAATATTCTTTTCCAACTCCAACATAAGCCAAAATATTCTTCTTATCAGTTATTGCAACTGCATCTGCTTCTATATTTTCTTTAATAATTGAACATACTTTATTTAGAGAATCAGTATTTATGTTTCTAAAATAAGGAAGAGCTTCATTAGCAATATCTAATGATAACTTAGCATGTCTTGCTGCTAATTTTTCTTTTTCATCTTCAATACTTTGAATTATTTGTATAATGAATCCAACACTAATATTACCAATTATCATCGGAATACCTATCTTTGATACTATACTAAATCCTATAGAGTGAGGCTTACTAATAAGAATTATTAATATCATAGTTACTGTTTCAGATAGCATTCCAGTGGCTATTGCTGCAATCCATTGTAAACTTCTATCTGCTTTTTTATATACATATCCTGATATAAAACCTGCTAAAATACTGCTAATTAAACATGGAATAGAACTTATCCCATTCATATCTATTAGATATCTATGAATACCTGAAATAATTCCTGTTGTAATTCCCACAATTGGTCCAAAAAGTACTCCACCTGCTACTATTGTGATTATTCGAGCGTTTATTAAAGAACCATCAATTTTTATTCCAGTATATGTTGCAAATATGGCAAGTAATGAAAAAATAATTGAAATTATTATTTTATCTTTTTTGCTATGGCTTTTCTTCGCAAAAACATTTTTTAAAATATACACTCTAGTCAACAAAAATATACATATTAAAAGAAGCGTAATTCTACCTAAAAACTCGAATAATAAATCTAACATGCTTATTAAATACCTCCATAATTTATAAAAATTATATCATATAATTAATTCTATAATATATATTATAAACCTTAAATGTATATTACAAAATTAAATTGTATTAAATTTAATATACATCTATTGATTTTTATTCTTAGTAAGACTATAATTTCTAATAACAATATAATATAAAAATAAATGAAGGTGAAATATAGATGAATAATACAATAGAAATAATTAAAAATCATAGATCAATAAGACAATACTTAGATAAAGATATACCAGATGAAATTATTGATGAAATAATAATTTCAGCTCAAGCTATGCCAAACTCAATAAATGGTCAGCAAACAACTATAATCGTAGTTAAGGACAAAGCTAAACGAGAAAAATTAGCAGAGCTTACTGGAAATCAACCACATGTTGCAGAAGCCCCAGTTTTTCTTGTTTTTCTAATTGATTTCTATAGGACATACCTTGCTGCCAAAAAAAATCATGTTGAACAAGTAGTTCATGAATATGTTGAAGGCACTGAAGTTGGATCAGTCGATGCTGGAATAGCTTTAGGTGCAGCTACAATTGCTGCTGAATCACTTGGACTTGGTGTAGTTCCAATAGGAGGTATTAGAAAGAATCCGGAAAAAGTTATTGAGATTTTAGAACTTCCAAAATATACTTTTCCAGTAGTTGGATTAGTAGTTGGTTATCCAGCTGACAAATCGCACAAAAAACCAAGAATTCCTTTTAATAGTTATAGACATATTGATAAATACGATAAAAAAATTGTTGAATCTTCAATTGATTCTTATGATGATCAAATGGCTTCATACTTAAAAGATATCGGAAGATATGATAAAGAAAAAAATTGGAGTTCTCAAACATCTGGATATTACAAATTGAATTATTACCCAAAAGTTAAAGCTATTATGGAAAGGCAAGGGTTTACTAATAAATAATATTAATTTATAACAGTTGGTTGATTGTATAATTCATAAAAAAGAATTTACCAATCAGCCAATTTCTGAAAGGAGAATTTAATATGAGTGATTTATTTACACCTTATGAACTAAAGAGCCTCAAATTAAAAAACAGAATAGTTATGCCACCTATGTGTCAATATTCAGTAGAAAATAAAGATGGAATTGCTACTGATTGGCATTACATACATTATGTAAGCCGAGCTATAGGCGGAACTGGTTTAATAATCATTGAAATGACTGATGTAGAACCTGATGGCCGTATTACCGATTATGATTTAGGACTATGGTCAGATGATCAAATACCTGGCATTAAGAGAATTGTAGATGAATGCCACAAATATGGAGCTAAAGTTGCTATACAGATAGCCCATGCCGGGCGTAAAGCTGAAGATGCTAAAGTTCCTGTTGCTCCATCTCCAATTCCTTTTGATAATAAATCAAAGACTCCACATGAACTTACAACTGATGAAATTAAAAAAATCATAGAAAAATTTCGTCTATCAGTAAGACGTGCTGTAAAAGCTGGAGTAGACGCTATTGAAATTCATGGAGCTCATGGATATTTAATACATGAATTTCAATCTCCATTAACTAATAAGAGAACTGATGAATATGGACAAGATTTGTATAAATTCGGTAAAGAGGTCGTTGAAGTATCTAAAAGTGAAATGCCTAATGATATGCCATTAATTATGCGTATATCAGCAAAAGAATATGTTCATGGTGGTTATGGAATTAACGAAAGTATTCTATTTTCTAAAGAATATAAAAATGCTGGTGTTGATATATTTCATGTAAGTTCAGGTGGAGAAGGTCCAATTGGATCTTCTGGAAAACCTGGAACACATGCTGCATATCAAGTTCCGCTAGCTCGAAAAATTAAAGAAGCTTTAAATGTTCCTGTTATTGCAGTTGGAAAATTAGGTGATCCTGAGCTTGCTAACTCAATTATAGGAAATGATGATGCTGATCTTGTAGCAATTGGAAGGGATATGCTTAGAAATCCATATTGGGCATTGGAAGCCTCTATTAAATTAAATAAGGAAATTCTTATTCCTAGCCAATACAAAAGAGGATTTCCTAGAATAATTGAAAATAAATAATTAGATATGTCCTAAAACATTTTGTTTTAGGACATATTATTTTTCTCTAAATTATAAAATTCTATATTAATAAGTATATTTAAACTTTAAATTTATAAAAATATTGTCATTTTCCCTCACATAAATAAGTTTCATGCATAATATAACTATTGAATAAGCAACAAATATGAGAGGAAAAATTTTATGTACAGACACGAAGAATGCATGCATAAATTTGATGAATATGCTCGTGCATATATATTACCACAAAAATATGAAGATTTATTTTCTTGCAAAGAGGGATTTACTAAAGGAACAATTTTTAAAGTTCTCTATGACCCTTATGTAAAAAGTAAACTTAGTGAATGTTAATTTGAGAGGTGATATGTATGTGTAAAATGAATGACTTATTAAATAGTATACAAGTTTATCAATTTTGTGCTATTGACCTTAACTTATTCTTAGACAATTACCCTGATAATACAAATGCCAAGGAAGATTATTGCAGAGTATCAGCAAAATTAAAAGAGTTAATTAGTCAATATGAAAAAGAATATGGACCATTAACTAACTTTGGATCAAGCTATATTGAAAATCCGGAAAAATGGATTAATACACCTTGGCCTTGGGAGAATATGTATAAGGAGGATAAGTAGGTTATGTGGTATTACGTGAAAACATTAGAGCATCCAATAAATTTAAAATGTAAAGATCTTAATATGGCAAAGTATTTAATTACTCAATATGGTGGTCCTGATGGTGAATTAGGTGCTGCACTTAGATATTTAGATCAAAGATATACAATGCCAACAAATAAATCCAAAGGATTATTAACCGATATAGGCACTGAAGAAATGGCCCATGTTGAGATGATAGCAACTATGGTATATCAGCTAATGGAAAATGCAACTGTAGAAGAACTTAAAAAAGCTGGCCTTGGCGGTCAATATGCAGATCATAGAAAAGCATTATTTTATACTGATGCTACCGGCAATCCATGGACCGCAACTTATATTCAAGCTAAAGGTGATGTAATTGCAGATTTACATGAAGATATGGCTGCTGAACAGAAAGCCAGAGCTACTTATGAAAATTTAATCAATTTAACTGATGAACAAGATATAAAAGATGTGTTGAAATTCTTAAGGGAACGTGAGGTTGTCCATTATCAAAGATTTGGCGAAGCTTTAATGGATGTTCAAGATCATGTTTGTAAAAAATAACATCCTATTTTATTTCATATAAATATTATAAAAAATAATTAATATAAGTAAAATATAAAAGAACTTTAATACTATTAAAGTTCTTTTATATTTATATTTCTATCCATTAATTATTTTTTTTATATAATCTGTATTCGCATAGCTCATTTTAGAACTTTCCAGCCAATGCTTTGAGCATCCACATTCATCTAAAATTACACATTGTGGTATAAAACCCATTCTAATAGCTTTCCACCCTCCAGAAATTAAATTTAAGACACATGCAACTCCAATAATTCCAATTTCACCATTATTATTATCTTTCAATTTAAGAAATGAGCTTTCATGAGATACTACATATGTAGAATAATGAAGTGCTTTCCCTAGGTCATTTATAATATTTACATTACAATTTTTTGAACAACACTTGCATACAAACCCCTTTTCACTTTTTATACCTAAGCATTTTGATTTATTTTGCCTCATACAAGATGGTAAAAAAACTATCTTTTCTCTGGTTTTTAAAAACCTATTTTTATAAATATCATTCATTATTTGACTACAGACCATATTAAAATAATACTGTAATTTGCTTTTACCACAATATATAATATTCTCTTTGTATTTATGATCTCTTTTATATTTTTTTAAATACAAGTCTACATTAGCCACATATTTGCTTAGTATATCTTCAGAAATACTATATAAATTATCTATACAAAAATTGCTTAATATCATAAATTCTGATATATCTTCATCTTTTAATTCAACAAAAAATAAATGCCATCTTTTTATTCTAATACCTTCTTCTTTAAAGTCTCCAGAAGCTTCAAGCCACTTAATTAGATATTCCATATCTTTTATAGATACTTCTTTATTTATTTTCTTAGACTTTAAAAGTATTTTCGTATTCAATATTCCTCTTATCTTGTCTACTTTTATTTTTAATATTTCATTTTTTCGCATACTATTTAAAATAGTAAAAATATAATTGAGCTTATATTTAAAGGCTCTAGCATTATCTATGTATTCATTAACAAGAACTCCTATTAAAACAATTTCTATTAAATATTCTTCTCTAGATCGTAGTTTTTCAATCTCATTGCTTTCTATAAACATCATAAATTCATTTATAAGTTTACTACATTTCTGCAAAACTTTATTCATAAATAAATCCTTTGCAGCTTTACTATCTTTATAATAATCAATTGAGCTTTTATTATCTAATTTCAATGAATATGTTTTAAATGACATACATATCCCCCTTTTAATATGTGTGTGACTAAACCAATATTTAATTATATATGTATGCTTTTAAATTTTAATTTTTTATTAAAATAAATCACCTAAAAAAATATAGGTGATTTAGAAGTTTAAAATATTTTTATTTATAGCATTTTCAATTTCTTTCAAAACATATGTTTCTCTATATATCCAGTTAGGAATATTTGATATATTATCTTCTATAATTAATTTATTTTGCAAAATTGCTTCCTCTATATTTATCCAAACCGGTTTAAATTCTAATTCTTTTTCATAATCATCAAGTTTCTGTTCCTTTTGTACATCAGAAACTTCCACAATATAATAATAAGATATCATTTTAAATAATTTATTATGATGAAACCTGTCTTTACTTTTTTCTGTTACTATTCCTATAATATCTTTTACATCCGAACAAACATACCCTGTTTCTTCTTCTACTTCTCTTTTTAATGCATCTAATTTTTCTTCATATTTTTTCACTCCACCTCCTGGAAATTTATAATCTTTATTTTTAGAATTTACCATTAATATTTTATTATTTTTAATTATTACCGCTCTTACTGCTTCTCTAAAATTCACTTTACCTATGGATTCATTTACTTTTTCTATTTCAATTATTTTATCAAATACCATAAACTATGCTCCCTTAAATAAAATATCAAGTTTTAATATTATCTTATAATATTAATTATACTTCAATTTATACTTTATATACAATAAGATAGGTTTATAAGATAAATCTATCTTATAAACCTTATGGTAATCTTATGAAATGCATTTGATTAAATATAATATATTTTAAATTGTTTGTACTTTGTTTACTATACATAGTCAATTTTATATTAATCTATCTTCTATTATTTAGCTGTGTGCGGAACTAAATAATAATTTTAATAACATATTTGAATAGTGTGGATATTTAAATATATTATTATTTTAAGATATATTTTTTTTATAATATATTAATTGTGTGCAAAATTAATTATCATCTAAAAATTATAAATCTTGGAGCATTATATATATTTAACATTATTATAAAAGGAGTCTTTTATACTTACTATAAGGCTATGCGATGAGTTATTGCCTTTTAGTATATTTTTTATAGTATATTCTTTTATTTCATCATATTTATCAAATATCTTTTTTGCTTCAATCGTATTGTTGTATACCTTCCAATATCCACATAAAAGACACTTTTTTTCTTTGCATTCCATAAAATCTTTAACATCTTCAAATGGTATCCCTAAAAATAATCCTAATTCATGTGGACAATGATATTTATTATATCTATTTTTTAAATTCTTTATGCAATCATCTATAATAAAATTCTCTTTATATCCTAAGTTTATTAAGAATTCCTTATTTTCTTTTATATTTAGATTTTTGTCAAGAACATGTCTATCGTAAATCATTAATATTATATAGTCCATATTTTCCCTTAATTCAGTATATTCCAAATTAATTTCATTAATGAAATTTGTTCCAAATTTAACCCAACTATTATATAATCTATGATTACTTTTCTTTACAGTTATTGTAACTGCTGGCTTGACACCTGCAATAATTAAGGAAGTATTATATAAGAGATAATTTTCTATATATTCATCATCTTCCATTGAATTTAACTTATTATAAAAATCTAGATATTTCATTATGCCACATCACTTTCAAATTATAAATTAGCTACTTTTTTACCAAACTCTATACATTCTTCTTCTCTGTCATCTGGCTCATTTTGTATTATTAACGGTTCTTCATTTATTATGCAGCCATTACCTTCCATTCTTTCTTGCCAATCTCTCATCCATTGGCCATCACCCCATCCGTAAGAGCCAAATAGAGCTACCTTTTTACCAGAGATTTTACTTGAAATTTCCTCTATGAATGGTTCAAATTCTCCTTCCTCTAACACCTCATCTCCCATAGCTGAACATCCCAATATTAAAATTTCTTCTTTCAATACCTCTTCCACATTAGCTTCTGAAACCGAAATCATTTCAGCTTCTTTGCCAGCTTCTTCAATTCCTCTTTTTATAAGTTCAGCCATCTTTTCTGTGTTACCTGTTCCTGACCAATAGACTATTTTCATATTTCCATCCCCTTATCAATTATTTTTGAAAATCATTCTCAATTAGTATATTAAATTATATTGATAATGTTGTCAAGTCTTATATAAAAAATTTTTATATAATTAAAATCACTAAAATATTCTTATAAAATCAATGGCAACAGGATTTGCTTTCCTGTTGCCATTAATCTTATTTTTCCTTATCAAGTTTTTTATTAAATGCAAATATTGCAAATGATGCAAGAAATATAATAACATATCCTACTACACTTACCCAATCTGGTAATACGCCAAAAAGTATTAAACTAATTAAAGCTGAGAAGATAATATTTGTATAATCAAATATTGATATCTCTTTTGCCGGAGCAAATTTATACGCTAGTGTAATTCCAAATTGCCCTAAACTTGCAAATACACCCGCTAATAATAAATAAGCTAGTTGTTGAATACTCATTGGTTTATATACTCCTAACATAAGCGGAAGCGTAACCATGCTTGAAAAGAACGAAAAATAAAATACTATAGTGTTCGGTTTCTCTTTATTTCCCAAACCTCTTACACAAGTATATGCACCTGCTGCACTTATTCCGCCTAAAAGTCCAATTAATGCCGGTATAGTTTCAAGATTAAAAGATGGTTTTATAATAAATAATGAACCTATAAATGCCACTGTACATGCCATGCTTACAACAATTCCTTGTTTAGGCTTCATCTTTTCTTTTAAGAATATGGTTGAAAAGATTATTGAAAAGAATGGACTTAATTTATTTAGCATATTTGCGTCTGACAACACTAATTTATCAATAGAATAAAAATTAAATAATATTCCTAATGTTCCAAGTGTTGACCTAAGTATTAAGAGCTTTTGATTTTCTTTCTTCCCCAAAAATGTCCCTTTATTTTTAATAATTATCGATGCTGCAACTGCTACCGAAACTATATTCCTAAAAAAAGTTTTTTGAAGTGATGGTAAATCTCCTGATAATTTAACAAATGCAGACATCATAGCAAATCCAAAAGCTGACATTATAATAAAGAATATCCCCTTGCTTCTGTCACTTAAACTATCAAATTTCATATTAATTATCCTTTCATGATATTTTTTAATTTTAATAAAAGCTGAAAATTAGATATAACCTAATTCTCAGCCATCAAAAGAAATTCTATTAACATGCATATATTACCATAGTTATTTTTTTTAGTCAATTTTCATTATTTTATTCTATAAATATCTTTTCTAAAAAATCTTTATCTTTTAAAGTTTGGCAGTCTTTTCTATCTATACATATATTAATTAAGTCCTTATCACAACACATTATACTATCTTTTATCTCATTACCAATCCTTTTTAAAAGTTTAATATTAAATTTATCAAACCTATGAACATTACAATATATTTTATCCAGGTTCATCTCATTAAAAATATAATCACAAATATAAAATATTATAGTAGAAATTATATCTCTTTCTTTAAAATGTATATCTTGTATGCTATATTCTAAACAACATTCCTTATTTTTTATATCTATATTATTTATATTTATCACACCTATTTTTATATTATTAATATCTATAATCCAATATTTGCACATTTCATCAGTCATAATTTTATTAAACCATATTCTTTCTTTTTCTAGATTAAATCGAATTTCTGAGCTATGTTTGTTTAAAAATTTATTATTAATTCGCCACTTTCCCAATAGATACAAATCATCTTCTTTTAATTTCCTTAAAGATATCATATCTTCCTCCTATAACTATCGATCTCACTGCATACCTGTTATGTTTAATAAATGTGGCATCCATTTTTTTATCTATTCAAATTATAATATTAACAATTGTTACTATAAAATATAATATTCCACTTATATTTTATAGTTACTAATATAAAAATTAAATGTGAGAAACATTAGTTCAGCTTGTCTCTCACATTTTTATTTTAATTACAGTTATTTTCTTTTTTATATGTAACTAATGCTCTTCTTAAATCTGCTTACTTATTAATTTATAGTCTACACCATATTTATTGAAATCCATCTTATATACATTACATTTTATCTTCTTTGATATATTAATCAATTCATTCACATAATAATCTTCACACTTATATCCAATATATATAGATTTTACATTCATATCTTCATCTTCTATTTTAATTACCTTTTCTGTATTTACTTCAATTTCATCTGTTTTATATAACATCCTATACTCATTTTCATATTCCCAAAACTTATTTTTACAACATAAAGATAAATAAAAATAAGAAAATATTTTATAGAATTCTTCTTTATGATTATTTAAATTACTGTAATAATCATAAAGTTCTCTAACCATATTTGTTAACTCCTTAGAATTATTATTTCTGAATTGCTCATAAAATACAGGATATATTTTTTCTGTGTTAGTTATCTCATATTCTACACAATATCCTTTATGATTGTTAGCATAATGTGCCCACATAGACATATTATCATTTATTGTTGTAAAACATGCTACAAGAATTTTATTTTTAAATGCATTTAAGAATTTATCTATTTCTTTAATATCATAATTTTCTTTTTGTAATTTATCCATGTCTACTGAAAGCATTTCAAATTCAAATGGATCATTAAAGCATCTATAATTAGTAACATAAATTTTGTTTTCTTTTAATGACTCTAATCTTTTTTCATTCTTTTCTATATAATTATTATATCTTTTATCTAATAAAGCATTGTATTGGAATAATCTTTCTGGTATATACTCATTCTTATATTTTATTGCGGAATCCAGACCTTCTTTCTCTACAATATTGTTAAATTGATTAAAACCCATTTTTAATTCCATTGAATACTCCTTATAAATAAAAAATTCATTATCTAATATACTTTTATATCTTTTCCCATCCCGCTTTTAATTTATAATATTTTTCATCTAACTATTTAAAAAATCTCCACCATCTATATGTATAGTTTGGCCTGTAATATACGATGCTGAATCTGATGCTAAAAATACATATGCACCTGCACATTCCACTGGCTGCCCTGCTCTTCCCATTGGCGTTGTACTTCCATGCTTAGATGTTTTTATCTCATCAAAACTTGATGGTATAAGAGGTGTCCATATTGGTCCTGGTGCAACAGCATTGACTCTTATCCCAGTCTTTCCCTTTGCTAGAGCTAAAGCCAAACTTCTAGTAAAAGCTACAAGGGCTCCTTTTGTCATTGAATAATCTATTAATATATCATTTCCTTTATATGCCACAACTGATGTTGTATTTATTATACATCCACCACTTTTTAAAACATTCATTGCTGCTTTTGTCATATAAAAAGTCCCATATACATTAGTCTTAAATGTCTTATCAAATTGCTCATCAGGTAATTGTTTTATATCTTTACACTCATATTGTACTGCACTATTATTAATCAATATATCTAGTTTTTTATATTCTTTTATTGTTAAATCAATTACTGAATTACAAAAATCTTTATTTGAAATATCACCTTCTATTAAGGTACATTTTCTTCCTATAGAATCTACTATTTTTTTTGTATCTTCTGCATCTTTCTTTTCATTATAATAAACTATAACTATATCTGCCCCTTGCTTTGCATAAGCAATTGCAACTGCTTTACCTATCCCACTATCTCCACCTGTTATTATGGCTACTTTATCTTTTAGTACTTCACAACAACTATTGTATTTTGGATCATCAAATATAGGCATTGGGTTCATTTCATATTCAAGTCCCGGCTGAATATTTTGCTTTTGCTTTGGAAACGAAGTTGGAAAATTCATATTTAAATACTCCTTTCTATAAACACAATTTTAAATATTATTGTGTTTATTTTTACTTAAATTATTCATATATATAATCAAAAAATAACAAAGCTACCTCAATAAATGATTTGTAACTTTGTTATTCAAAATTAATGTAAACCTTTAAATAAAGTATAAAAATTTATCCACTTATAGCTAATTCATTTGCTGCTAATAAATTCCTACTTATTAAAGATGCTATTTCTATTCTATCCTTAAATATATATTTATAAAAAGTTTCGTGATATCTATCAATTATCCACTGGTTATGAACATTTAACAATAACTTCTTTAATACATCCATTATATCGTTATAAGAAATATAGTATTTATTAAATCTTTCTACTACATTTAAAAGTTTTTGATGAATCTCTAAAGTGTTATGTGTCTTGTCTACTTCTCCCAATCTAGATATGTATTCTGCATCTTCCATTATTTTAATATCATTTTTAACTTTATTTAAATTTACTAGTCCATCATATAAAACATTTATTACATATAAAAGCAAAAAAATCTCTCCTTACCTTCAAATCGTTTTCATACATTAACATAATTATACACCTGTCTCTTATACACATCTGACGCTGCCGACGAAGAGGATAG
>ENA-OXEC01000503-OXEC01000503.1-human-gut-metagenome-genome-assembly--contig:-NODE-503-length-14512-cov-60.8547_pt1 | contig 14512 bp, 20 predicted proteins | sample MGYA00249351_ERZ652235 | MGnify/ENA primary metagenome ERZ652235 (study PRJEB26925, sample SAMN05826906) | human gut metagenome | biome: ENVO:2100002; feature: ENVO:00000062; material: ENVO:00002003...
GAGAACATGACTTGATGTAACACCATCGGGAGCTTTTGTAGTGTCAAGAGCCAAGATAACTATTCTTCCCCACACACCAAGAGTTTGGGCAAACACTTGGCTTTTTTCGAGCATAGCTCTCAACAACTCGTGTGAGGCAGAATATCTTGTAACTGCTCTTGAACTATTAAAAGCTCCGATATGAATACAATCATCATGAATCAAGACATTCACACACCTGCCTTCATCAAGGCAGACGCATCGAACAAAAGCGATAAAATCAAGCAGCAGTCGATTTCTCCCAAGCAAGTCCGCCGCTTCGGTTGGACACGCTTCATCGAACTCACTATCCTGCTTTCTATCGTTATCGGTGCCATTTGGCTTATCTCGAAGATGGTAACGCCGCAAGTCGTAACTGTCGTGTCAGTCATTGCAGGTTTTCTGATACTACGCTTTATAGTCAGGGTAATTCTAAAAGTAACATTTGCGCTGCTGAGCATTCTATTTTGGTTGGCTATTCTCTGTGCCATCCTGCTATGCGTGCTTTGAGAAGCACAGCTCTGTAAAACCTTTCATGCTATTTCATCAGGTGGTTATCTCGCATTTTGAGATAGCCACCTTTTCTATTTTCCACTACGAGCGTTGCACTTTTGCTTCTTTTCCAATGCTCCACGATATGCGATGACAAGAAGACGGATGCTGTTCCCTTTTTATCCGCAAAGGTAGTACGGGGCATGTGCCTTTCCCAAGGTCAGTGCCACTTGGTTTGTCTGGAAAATCTCCACACCTACGGGTTGTATTTTCCGCCAAAACCTTGTGTAAGCCCGCCCCGCTACCTCTATTTTGCTACAAAAAGGAATCAGCATACTCCGATCTTTGGACGCATAAAAAAAATGTCGCTATGGATAAGCAAAAAGTAAATACAACATCTTCGATGAACAGCAAAGGATATAGCTCCTCCTCTCATTACCGCATTAACCCTACGGCTGAAAAGAGTGAGCAAGTGTTGGCAATTAAGTTTGTACAATGGGACGTACTCCCTTTGGAGAGCCTTTGTAACAGCAAAGTATATCTCCTGCGTGTGAAACTCAATCGTGGCGAGTGTATGAGCCGTGAGGAAAAGAATTGGCTTTGTGAAGCAGTGAACTCAAACACCTATTTCTGTACAGCTGTTCCCCTACAAGGCTATCGCTTTGACTTCTTTGATGTACTGAAGAAATACCTTGTCAATCAGTACGGACAATGGACAGAGTATTACGCACCCGACAGAACAAGCCTAAGAGCCTACCTATATGGACGCATCAATCAAATTGTAGAAATTCCTAAATATTAAAGAACTATGAAAGGAACAGAACATTTTACACGGACGATTACAGAGTATCTCAACCAGCGTGCAGCGACAGACCCCTTGTTTGCCCCCAACTTGATGAAGCCTAACAAGAACATAGAAGATTGTGTAACCTACATCTTAAACGAGGTGAAGAAAAGCGGTTGCAATGGTTTCGACGACGATGAAATCTATTCTATGGTAGTGCATTATTTTGACACGGACAATATCAACATCGGCAAGCCCCTCAATTGTCATATCGCCGTAAACCACGTGGTACAACTCACAGAAGAGGAAAAGGCAGAAGCACGCAGGTGCGCCATTGAGCAATACCAACACGCACAACTTGCCAAGCTGCACAACCACAGCGAGCGCACCAAGAAAGTAGAAACCAAGATTGTACAACCCTCTTTATTCGATTAAGCCTATGAAACCGAGAAACAAATTTGAAAAGGCGGTTTTGGAACAAAGCAAGCATCTTCGCCCGATAACCACAACACAAAGCAAATGGGCATTCCGTGAGTGTATTGACCACTTTGCCTACCGCTTGCCAAAAGGTCGCACCACTTGTATGGATTGTGGGCACAGTTGGATAATGGACAAACATAGAGAAACTTGCACTTGCCCTCATTGCAGGGCAAAGTTGCAGGTCAAGGAAACATTCCAAAGGATATTGCAGCAAAAGCGGTATTTTACCACGCTTATCGCTTGTGAGGGGTATCAAGTTTTACGTATGTTCCTCCTCGTGGCTGAAATGGAGAAAGGCTGCAAGGCTGAACACTATGTGCTTGAAATCGGGCAGTATTGGTGGAATGCACAAGGACGGAAAGCATTGGTTGCCATACAACGTATATTGGGACATTACGTTGATACATTTTCCTTTTGTGCTCCTATGGCAATACGCAACGATAATGAAGCCTACCAATATGCAGCCTATTCGCAGACATATCCGAAGTTCAAGGTTACGGACGCACTCCGCAGGAATGGTTTCAAGGATGATTTTCACGATATAGCCCCGACAACACTCATCTCGGCATTGCTTTCTGACAGCCGTGCAGAAACATTGATGAAAGCAGGACGGATTGAACATTTGCGCTATTTTCTCAATAGCCCTCGAGACTTTGACAGTTACTGGAAGTCCTACAAGATAGCCAACCGAAACGGATATGAAATAACCGACATTTCTCTATGGTGCGACTATGTGGACACACTCCGTAGATTGAACAAAGACACTCACAGCCCAAAATACCTTTGTCCTGCCAACCTCAGAGCCGAACACGACTGCAGACACGAGGAACTTCTCAGACTGCGTGAAAGGGAGGAGATAGAACAGAAGCAGCAGAAGGCAATCGAAGATGAAAAACGTTTCCGAGAACTTAAATCCAAGTTCTTTGGTATCCATTTCACGGACGGCACAATCCAAGTCCACGTATTAGAGAGTGTGCAGGAACATTTGGAAGAAGGTGTATCAATGCACCATTGCGTATTCTCTAATGCATACTACCTTAAGGAAGACTCCCTTATCCTTTCGGCTACCATTGAAGGCAAGCGAATAGAAACCATTGAAGTATCATTACGAACTTTGGAAGTGGTGCAAAGTCGTGGGGTATGCAACAAGAATACGGAATATCACGAGCAAATTGTAAACCTTGTCAATGCCAATCGAGGTCTTATAAGCCGAAGAATGAAAGCAACAGCATAAAGTATGAACCATTAAATTATCAGAGATATGAAGACAGAGATTGAGGACATCATCTACAACTATGCGGATGAATTGAAAATTGGCGGACAAGGTGAAAGCCAAATACTGCATATTCTCATTAGGGTTATTAATTAACCATATCCAAATCTACAGAAGAGGTTTGTCAGTTTCTTCAAAAAGGGTCTACCTTTTCGGCAAAAAAGGTAGACCTTTTTAATTGAAAAGGTAGACCCTTTTGACGAAAAAGGTAGACCCTTTTCTGATAATAGGTAGATAGTTTTACTCATTTAGGTGAACCCCTTTGCGAAAAAGGGTTGATAAGTGTCAAAAGAAATATGTGCTTTTCTTGGAGATAATCAAGAAATTTCTTACCTTTGTGATATAAATCTATTAACAAGTTGAGGAGGATAAAGCCCCAGCCTCCAAAGGCTTAACAATCGGGGGCAACACTAATGACTATGGCGAACAGACCCATTGCTTATACGCTAAAGGAGCGTAAAGGAACAGTTGGAAATTTGAAAGGGAAAATCGTTGTGCAGGCTCATCCTACAGGACGAAAGAGAGTTGATCATCGTAGTTTCTGTGATGAAGTGGCACACGCTACAACGTTCACAGGTGCAGAAGTCGAGGCTGTTCTCAGACTTGCAGCTGAGATAGCAAAGAAGCACGTTGAGAACGGAGACATTGTAGACTTCGGAGACATCGGGACACTTACACCTTCTTTCCAGAGTAAATTGGTTGAGAAGGGAAAAACGGAGTTCAACCCAAAGGTTCATATTACGAAACCTGTGGTACATCTCACCCCTTCAAAGAAGTATTTTACACTTACTGGCGTGAGCTACGAACGTGTTTCAGCACCTGACAAGAAGTCTGGTGAGGAACATCCCAATCCAGGACCTCAGCCAGAACCGCATCCATAAAATAAGATGTATGTGTGATTGCTAACTATAAAATTGATGCGTGGAGACGATGTACTCCACGCATCAATTTTATTTAGTAGTATGACTACTATTTTACAAATCCATTCTTATAAAAGTCATACCAAGCTGCAATCTTTTCCGAGGTATTGGCTTTCAGAAGTAAGAGCATTTCACGAGTGAACTCCAAGTGACCAGTAATATTTGCTGTAACGATGTTTTTATCACTTACAGCCTGTGCGTTCACATATCCTGTTTCGTTCGTGTATCTTTCACCACCCCATTGTTTAAGTTGGTCGAGACCATTACCCGTATGTTTTACGTTGTTCAAGAAGCCATGAGCACACAGAAACGATGCTCCGTTGCATATCGCTCCTACTATTTTACCCTTATCCAATGCTTCTTGTACCAATGGCGCAACAAGTTCTGCTTCAGGTGAATCCCATCGATTGCCACCGATAAGGACTAAGGCTGCATAGTCTTTGGGCATATTCTCAAAAGAATAATCAGGTAACGTTTTGAATCCACCAATGGAACAAGACTGCATCTAATGTCGGAGCAACTGTATGCACTCTGTACTTGATTTCACTACCTGGTATTACGCCAACATGAAGGGCTGTAGAGAGAAAAGCACCTTCCCAATCTGTGTACTCATTCAATAAGACGAAGAGTACCTTTTTTGTTTCTTTATTCATTGCTTATCCTATTTAATCGTAATACAAAGTTACAATTTTTCAGCAAAATAGAAACAACATCATAGGAATAATTCTTGGTTTAATATAGTCAGATGATAAAGAACAACGCAAACTCAACCTTTCGGCATTTGACTAACCCATTCAAAACTTTACCCTTATATCGGCAAAACGAAACATACTCCCAATAGAAGTTTCTATCTCCAGCCTCTATCTTTCGCAGTAGCTTACTCTTTGGGTGCTTACCATATCCAAGCAATCGCCCTACACCCACATTGTAGGCAAGCAAGGTCAGCAGCAGGGCATCCTTACCATACCCTTTGAAGTGTTCAAAGCATTTCCAAAGGTCGGCACGGAGCAGGGAGTCTGCCTGCCGTTCCGTCATATCCGCTGTGAAACGCTCTCCTGGTTGCAGCTGATGCCCATATCCAACATACGGATAATTCTTCCAGCCGTGCATACCCTCAAAGTATTTCACTACGACAACTGCACGCTCAAAAGGTGGCAAGTCTGCCAGCCGCACCCTGCGCTGGGCAAGGGTCGGCTGACAGAACAGGCAGAATACACAAAGTAAAATGAAAGCATTTATCGTTCGCATCAATTTTGTTCTTAGTGGCGAGAAGATGCAGGCTTATCCTTGCCCTCTTCCCGCTCGTTGTTGAAACTAAAGGTCAGCTGTTGAACTTTCCCAAAACTATCCTCCACATATACATCAATCGTCTGGCGGTCAGCTGAGAGCGAGGTATAGTATAAGCGGAACACATCTTTTGTTAGCGGATAGCGGTCGTTAGGTTTGAAAACAGTGCCGTTATCATTTCTTAGCAAGCCTTTGCCGTCAGACTGGACAAGCCTTTGCCGTCAGACTGGAAATAACGTATCGTATAGCGAGTGTCGGCAAACTCACCGCCCCGCTTCAGCGTACAGCGTATCTCAGCTGTCTGTCCCTTTATGATGTCCTTCTGAACCGGCATTGTCTCCACCGTAAACGGATAAGACTGCTGAACATCCAAATCCCTATCACAAGCAGATAGGCAAAACACGGCAAGGGTCAGCACGCTCATTACCCAAATTAAACTTAATATCTTTTTCTTCATAACTTTTACCAGTTAAAGATTAAACTTAAATCCTGCTGAGAGTGTAGGACGGAAGCGGTGCACGCCAGTTCCAAAGAGGAAACGTCCCTGCGCTTTGACAAGAAAGAGAACCCTGTCTGTTAGGAACACTTCCACCGAGCCATGCACGGCACCGCCATAGACAAAGCGGGAGCGGTCGAGCAGTGTCGCCCCATCGGGCAGCAGCTTTTTGTCCTCGTTCAGCTGCTCATAGCCACCCAAGGCGGATATGCCACCATAGAGAAACACGTTCTTACCTCTGTCGGAGAGAACAGGGTGCATATAGCCCACCTGCAAGAGTATATCCTTGAGTTTTACGTTATAACTTCTGTACGGCATATTCTGCTGTTCATGCTCAACTCCCACAAAGGTGTAGTTCTCCCCTTTGAGATAATGGGTTAGCGATATGCCTACACCGAAATTATCACCTGTAAAAAGTTTCTCACCCTTGATAAGCGGAACACTCCCTAAGACTTCAATCCCACGCTGTTTGGGGATAAGCCGCTGTGCATTCGATGGCAAGCTGAAAAGCATTGCCACCGTCACACAGGCTATCATTGTAATATGAAGTTTCATTTTTACCATTTTAGTTTGAGGTTATCAATCTTCTTTGCCAATTGCAGGTCTTCTGCCGTTACATAAAAAGTCAGCGTACGACCGCCATTTCTCTCATAGAGTGTCACTTCAAGCTGCTTGTCTTCTGCAAGAGAAAACTGCTCGAGTGCAAACACAGCGTGTTCACTGCCCATGCCACGCACCTGCATTACCTGATGATAGGCACGAAGCGGCTGCAACACCTGTTCCTGTATAGCGGTGCGCTTTGCCATCTTCTTATCCACCACCTTAAAGGTGATGAAATCCACTGAGTACGGCATATTCGTGCCGTTTTCCATACGAGTGTGAAAATACAGCAAGCCGTTATGGGCATACAAGCCACGAAGCAGGAACTTCATACCAAACTGCTGTGTACCGATGTGTTTGATGGTACGCTTGTCGTTCTGATAGATAGTCTGCATCATCAGTTTGACCAATACGGGCGACTCGTTACCGAGTTCCTTAAAGTAAATGTCAGAGCGGTTGCTTGGCAGCCTGCCTTCCGTCGTGGAAAGAAAGTCCTTCATCTCTATACTGAGCTTCTCCGGCTCGTCAGCATACTTTACGTTGAAAGCATAGAAAGAGCCGTCCTCACAGATGACACTCATATTGGTTTCCGTCTCAAAGTCCTTCACCGAAGCCTTTACACGTAGTACGTTCTCTGCATCCTCCGCCTTTCCCGCGATGATGTTCTGTGAACCCAAGTCTACATAACGAATGGCAGAAGGGAAGATAAGATGCACGGTCTTGTCAAAGGTAACGTCCAGACCATACGGCAGTACGACACGCCCCGTTGGAATAGTACGGCTCATACCTTGAAAAAGCTCTCCAGAAGTAAGCGGATGGCTCGGTGTCAGACCATCATTGTTTTCCTGTGCTGTGGCTGTTGCTCCCACCATGGCAAGCATAGCCATTGATAAAATAATTTTCTTCATTGTTCCTTTTTTATTTGATGTTATTTTTACTTATCATTTTCGATTGTTTCATTTGGACTGAACCAAGAAAAGGCGGTAGCCACCCTTGAGCGTTACCTTGATGGTGCGAAGTTTCTTCTGAAGCAGCTGACTTGCACCCTGCATCACCCCACGGGCAGCCTCGGAGATAATCTGGTCCTTGGCAGAGGAAGCGAAGGTAAAGGATGTTCCCATTGAACCGCCGATGTTCGCCCCAACTTCCTTAAACGCATTGATATCCTCTGAACCTGGTATATACACACCCTCCTGTCCATCTGTATCGTATGCCGAAAGCTTGACGGCTATGATATGCCCGTCCACTTCTATGCTTTTGATAAGCAGGTGCATACGGTTACCCTCAATCTTAGCAACGGCTATGAGTCGGCTCTGTCGTGGAATACGCAAGCCCTGCACTTTGGCACTTTCAAGCAGACGGAGCACGACATTATCGCCCTCTTTGAGCGTCGTTGTCCTGTCCACCACCACTTTGAGTGTGTTGCGCATCGTGGATGCAGCCGCACTTGCGAGCGAATGGAAGCCCAAGTTGCGTGCTTTCGTGCCATACTCCTTGATGAAGTCAGCGTCGCTCATCGGCTGCCCCAGTGAGGACACTACTTGTTTGCGTTCCGCCAAGATTTCCATTGCAGGCAAGTCGGCCGAACCTCCGCTTATATTACTGCCCATACTCTGACCTTTGTTCGTTGCCGTTTGCCCTTTACCCTCGGTAAAGTCATTACCCAAAGATGGTGGAACGGCAGAAGCCTTGGGAAGATACCTCGCTGCCATCTGATAGCTCTTTTCCATCAAGGCAAGCTGCCGTTTCTCTTCATTGTCCTCCCTGCTGTCTTTGGCAGAGAGTTCCTTTTTGAGGTTATCTATCTCCGAGCGCAGGGCTTCACGCTCCTGCTCGTGTGGGTCGGGAGCGTAAAAGGAGTTCAAGAGGCGATTGTTCTCCTCATAGCGATGCATGGAGTTTTCTATCTTTGCCGTAGAAGCAGCTGTCTCTGCACGCTGCTCCTCTGATGGAGCAGTGTTCTGTGCGAAATAGTCCGATAGTCTGCCCATCTCCTCGCGGGTCTGTTCCTCCTCGTGTGCTTTGTCGCCTAATTCATAGGCTTTGAGCTTGTTTTCGGTGAGCTTTTCTGTCGTTGCCTGCGGGATGCTGTCATTGAGCCCCTGCTCCGCTGCAGTCTTATCCTTGCCCGAAGGTGCGAAGATAAACCACATCGAGAGGGCAAACAGCAGTCCCAGTCCTCCGAAGACCAAGCCTTTCTTCATTTGTTCTTTCTGTTTATTATCCATTTTCTTTGATGGTTTGATGATGTTGTAGGTAAAAATTGCCGTGTAACTCATGTAAAGTGCTGTCTGTCCGTATAGGACTGTCTATCAGCTTTCCCTTGGGGATGGGTAGTTTCTCCTCCTTTGGTGGCAGGAAAAACTGCGCTATCATCCAAAGCGAGCAGAGCAGATAGATGAAGCTCAGCCCATAGACGATTTCCTTTCTCTGCCTTATCGTGAGCCGTTCGCACCGATGGCGGAGCCAAAGGTGAAAGCGCAGATAGTGACGTGAGCGTAAAAAGTTTCTTTTCCTTGCCATAACCTTATCGTTTATAAGTCTGTATGTCCCTGTTCTCCTTGACGAGGAAGTTCTCCATCAGGAAGCCTTGCGGGTTGTTGTCCGAACGGACAGAGTTCTGCAGCGTGCAGGTCGTAACAAGACTGCGCTCTGTAACGTTACTCTGACGGACAATAAACTCCCGTGCATAGGTTGTTACCGCATAAGGGTAAGTATTAAAGTTGCAGTGGATAGAGTCCACCTCTATGCGCTGATTGACATTACCCGATATGGCACGGTTATAATAGCCCTTCTCTGCCAAGTCCTTATAGTAGTTGAAAGCCGACTTGTCACACAGCACGAAGGCACGTTCCATATTCTTCTCGATAGCATCCTTGTCAGGCGCAATGGTGAAGAACAGCTCATGGAAACGACGCACGTGTTCCCTTGCCTCCACGGGACGGTTTCTACTTGCGTCCTGACTGAGGGCAAGCATGAGCGACTTTCCTTGGTCAAGCACATAGATTTTCTCCCGCTGCTCCTTGGCGAAGCTGTACGAGGCATAGACGGCATAACCGCTTACCGCCACGCAGACGATGGCGAAGACAAAGGCATAGAGCCGTATCTGCCTGAATGAGGTCTCGATATTACCAAGTGATTTGAATTCCATTTTTTTCTTTCCTTTTATAGCTGTTGATGAATTAAGCATTATTGCTCCATTTCTATTTTCCTTTAAGCAGTGCACCCTTGATACGTCCACCGACATTTCCGATGACCGACCCGGCACCTGCTGCGGCATATCGTCCGCCCGTGTAGGCACTTTGTGCACCGCGCTGTGCAGCTTGATTGACATTGCGACCATAAGAGCCGATACCGCCTCCTGCTTCGATAATCCAGCCTGCAACGGTGGGAACGCAGAAGTAACCCACGATACCGATAAGGAAGAAGACGATGTAGTACCACGTCCCCGCATCGGGCAGGTAGTTGGGGTCGCTGAGCGCCTCGATGTCTTTCTGTACCATCAACACCTGTATCTTCGTAAGCAGTGCCGTAAGGATAGAACTGACAGGCAGCCACAGGTAGACAGAGATATAGCGTGAGAACCATGCCGTGAGCGAACCTGCAAGACCGTCCCATACGGCTATGCCGAAGACAATCGGGCCGAGGATGGAAAGGACGATGAGCATGAACGTGCGCAGCGTGTCGATGATAAGCCCTGCGGCATGGAACAGCAGCTCCATGAGGTCGTGCACCATTTTCATCACCCACTGCTTGGTCTGATAGGCAGCACGCTCGGCATACATACCCGCTATCGTCACGGCATCTTCAGGTCCGATGATACCCATTTCCTCTATCTTTTGGTCGAACTTCTCGTTGGATACCAAGTAGGCTGTCTCAGGATTTCTAAGGTAGGCTTCCTCCTGCAACTTGTCCCGCTTGGCGGTAAGCTCGGCAAGGTTCCCCTCCTGCTGGTGTACCATCATCTCCGTTCCCTGCACTACGGGCGAGAGAACGGCATTCATCGTACCCAGTACGACTGTCGGAAAGAACATTATACAAAAGCCTAAGACAAAAGGTCGGAGAAGCGGAAAAACATCTATCGCCTCGGCACGGGCAATGGAAGCCCATACCCGAAGAGCAATATAAAAGAGCGCACCCAAACCCGCAATACCCTTGGCAGTGCCCGTCATCTGGGCACAGAGCGGCATCATCTCTTCATAGGTTGAGTGGAGCAGCTCGTGTAAACTGGCAAAATCCATAAGCAAGTGTGTTTAGATGTATGAATGACCAATAACCTAATTACCAATACCTGCTTGCCGTATTACCATAGAGTGCCTTAACAGAGGCAAGGTTGTTCTTCTCCCTTGCACGCACGTAGCTTACGGAGATGTTTTTTCTTGTGTAATACGATACAAGCGAGCGGTTTTCCCTCAGCGTGGTATAAATACGGTCGATTGCCTGCATTCGTTCGTGGTCGTTCATCGAGAAGACATTACTCTTAACAATGGACTTGAGTTCCTTGAGACTCTCACCGCTCTGCTCCAGAAGTTTGGCATAGCCCGAAGCCATCGCAGCGAGTTCCGAAGGGCGGAAGTTCTTGTCCGAGAGCATTTTCTTATACGAGGTAACATAAATCTCTGAGATGTCGCCCACCATCAGAATACACTCCTTGACCTTATAGGCATCCCCAATGAGGTTATTCACCTTCTTTAGGGCATCATAATACTTCTTGGTGTCGTTGTAAAGTTTCTCCACCTCCTTAAAACCGTCAAGGGTATTCTTCACCGTCTTGGAGGCGGTGGCAATCTCCTTGACCGAATTGACGATGTTGCCGGCAAAATTGCCAGGGTCGGTTACTACCCACTGTGCGTGGGCTTTGGGAACTGAAAGGCTCAATCCTAAGAGAGCCATGAAAATGTACTTTTTCATTGTTACTATAGTTTTGATGGTTTGTACTTATTTCTTTTTATTGTTTCTTTTCTCTATGGCAAGCTGTCGGATAGCCGTTTCGATATCTCCACCAAGCTGTGCAGCCCTGTTCATCACCTCCACCTTCTCGGTTTCCTCTGTGGTGTAGGTGAGGTATTCCTCCATGCTCACTTCCGTGGCATAGACGGCACTCTGCATACCTCCCAAGCCTATCCACACTTCCTTGTAGAGTCGGTTCGGGTCGTTGTTCTGGTTGATGGATAGTATCTGGCTCTTTTCCTTTTCAGACAAGCCGAGCATCGCCTGTATACCGTCGAACTTGGTCATGTATTTGCGTTGGTCAAGCAGTATCTTGCAGTCGGAGTTATTGATGATGCTCTCCTTGACGATGGGTGACTGGATGATATCGTCCACCTCCTGCGTTACGACAATAGCTTCCCCGAAATATTTTCTCACCGTCTTATACAAATACTTGATGTAGTCCGCCATGTTTGCCGAAGCAATGGCTTTCCACGCTTCCTCGATGAGTATCATTTTCCTGATGCCTTTGAGTCTTCGCATCTTGTTGATAAAAGCCTCCATGATGATAATCGTCACCACAGGAAAGAGGTCCTTGTTGTCCTTCACTTGGTCGATCTCAAAGACGATGAAGCGTTTAGAGAGCAGGTCGATGTTCTTGTCCGAGTTCAGCAGGAAATCATATCGACCGCCTTTATAGTATTGCTTCAATGTAGTTAAGAGGTTGTTGATATTGAAGTCCGAGAGCGTTACCTTGATGTCTCGCTTTTCCATATCCTTTCGGTACACGTCCCGCAGATACTCATAGAAGGTATTAAAACAGGGTGTAACGCTGTGGTCAGCACATATCAGCTCAATATAGGAGTTCACGGCTGAACCAAGTTCGCCGGCCTCGGTCTTCGTGATATGCTCATCAGCACTCTTCCAGAGCGTGAGTAGCAGCGTGCAGATACTCTCCCTTTTCTCTACATCGAAGAAGTAATCATCCGTGTAGAAAGGGTTGAAGGAAATCGGACTTTCATTGGTATAGGTGAAATACACACCATCCTCACCCTTGGCCTTGCGGTGGATAAGTTCACACAAGCCTTGATATGAGTTACCTGTATCGACCAAGAGGACGTGCGCCCCCTGCTCGTAATACTGACGTACCATGTGGTTGGTGAAGAAAGACTTGCCACTGCCCGAAGGACCCAAGATAAATTTGTTACGGTTAGTGATGACTCCCTTCTTCATCGGCAAATCCGATATATCCAGATGAACAGGTTTCCCTGAAAGGCGGTCTGCCATCTTGATACCGAAAGGAGAGAGCGAATCCTTGTAGTTCGTCTCTGCCGTAAAGAAACAGAGGGCAGGCTCGATGAAAGTATAGAATGACTCTTCTGCGGGAAAGTCTGCCGCATTGCCGGGAATGCCTGCCCAGTAGAGCGTTGCCGCATCAATGGTGTTATGACGAGGGTGGCATTCCATAAGAGCAAGTGCAGAACCCACGTCATTCTTGATCTGGCGAAGTTCTTCCTTATCGCTACTCCATGCCAGTACGTTAAAGTGGGCACGAATGGAGGTAAGTCCCTGTGAATGGGCAATATTGAGATACTCCTGTATCCACTCCTCGTTGATTTGGTTGCTACGGCTGTAGCGTGCCAGCGAGTGCATGTTTCTTGCCTGCTTCTCGAAGCGTCCCAGATTGGCATCGCTATCCTCGATAAAGAGGTACTGGTTATAGATATGGTTGCAGGGTAGCATCAACCCTACTGGCGAGGCAAAGGACAACCTGCAATCCGAGCGGTCGGTGGACAGTCGCTCATATCGGCTGTCCGTGCTGACCGTTGTCGGTAGGTCATCCGTATCGGAAAGCGTATGCAGGCACAGCTGATTGTCGCCTACACGTACAAGGTCTGCGCCCAGACGGATGTCCTCCAATGAAGCATGTCCCTCTTCAGAAAGGGAGAAGTAACGGTCAAGCAGACCGCCCTTTTCATTTGTGCCAACTAACTCTTCTTCTGTCATGCGGACAATCCTTAGCAGCTCGGTATCATTGATGATACGCTCGAACTGGTCTACTGCTTCCATGAACTTCATCACCTCCTCCTTGTTGGTGATTTCCTTGGGCAGCAGGTGTCCACGACAAAGCGAAGAGAAGTTGCTCTGCTGTGCCATGCGCTGCTTGTTGGTCTTGGTAAGGAAGAGATAGACTGAATGGTGTAGATACGGACGCTCGTTGAAATGCCTTTCGGAGGAACGGGCAAGGAAGCTCAGTCCGCCATCGGAGAGCTTTCCTTGATAGTCTTCCTTAATGAACCAGTCCTGCTTATGTACGATGCTGTAATCGGGTAGCACTTTTATAGCCTTATGCCAGGCAGAGTGCATTGCCTCGTATTCTGTAGAAGTGACGGTAAAGAGTTCGGGCAGCTCCACACGGAAAGCCACCGTGATGTCAGCATCTTTGCTCACCATGCAGCCCTGCTCGATGGAGAGCAGCGGGAACTTTGATTCAAGGGTCGTTATCTTGCTTTTATTTCTCATTTCTTTGCTTTCTTTGGTTGAAGGTTACGGATAAGGTGGCAGACCGTACGGCGGTTCACAAGGTAGCGTGGGTGCATACGCACTGCTCCCTTTTTCATCAGTCCGTATTGCCCGTACTTTCTATTCATGGTGAACGTTTGCCATACCACAAGGCTGGCACCCACTACGCCTATGACAAGACAGGTAACTTGGCTGACTCCACAGAGATAGAGAATAACCACGAGAATGAAGACAGCCAGCAGTCCTCCTGCAAAGAGGAAGAGATACTGCGCCTTCAAGCCTTTGAACTCTACCGTCCGGCCTACACCCTTGTTGATTTCAAATGATGCCATCGCCTTACAGGAAGAAACTTCTCAGAATTGTGGCAGCCACGATGAGGAAGATACACGCACCGAACCAAGAGGCTGCGGTCTTGCTCGTATCGGGGTCACCACTTGAGAACTTGTTGTACACTTTTATTCCTCCAATCAACCCCACTACCGCCCCTACAGCATAGATGAGTTTCGTGCCGGGATCGAAGTAGGAGGTTACCATCTTCGTGGCTTCATTGATTCCGGCAATGCCGTTGCCCTGTGCGTATGCTCCTATGGCAGTAGCCGTCAGCAGGAACAGCATCATGATTTTCTTTTTGTCCATTGTTCTGTTTATTTTAAGTTGTTAATGAATATTCTTTAATGAGAGGAGACGGTGGGGCTGGTTCTGTCTTATCG
>ENA-OXEC01000509-OXEC01000509.1-human-gut-metagenome-genome-assembly--contig:-NODE-509-length-14323-cov-30.7573_pt1 | contig 14323 bp, 18 predicted proteins | sample MGYA00249351_ERZ652235 | MGnify/ENA primary metagenome ERZ652235 (study PRJEB26925, sample SAMN05826906) | human gut metagenome | biome: ENVO:2100002; feature: ENVO:00000062; material: ENVO:00002003...
AGATCTGCGCATGTCTCGTGGGCTCGGAGATGTGTATAAGAGACAGACTTTATACTATGTATAGATAATTAATTTATGGAGGTTGTTTGTATGTCAAATTTATTTAAACATTCACTAACAATATCTAATAGGCAGGATTTTATAAATATTACTTCTTATATAAAAGATGATATAAAGCAAAGTAAAATACTTAATGGAATTGTTATATTATACTGTCCGCATACTACTGCTGGCATTACAATAAATGAAAATGTAGATCCTGATGTAGTACATGATTGCATTTATGGATTTGAAAAAGTTTATCCAACATTTGATAAAAATTATAAACATTTCGAGGGAAATTCACATGCACATTTAAAATCATCTACAGTAGGTGTTTCTCAGATTCTAATTCTACATAATGGCAGTTTAATACTTGGAACATGGCAAGATGTTTATTTTTGTGAATTTGACGGTCCACGAAATAGAACCTTTTATGTAAAAATATTAGAAGGATAATCTTTCTTTATTAGCAGTATTTTATTGTTCCTATATATGATATAGATTATAAATTTTATTGTTCTAAATTTATTCTATAATTTCGTGAATAAATAATAATCACCGCATAGCAAGTGGTTTTATGTTTCGCATTCGCTCAACAGAGTAAAGTCCATAATAAAAACTCCTAAAAACATTAATGATGTTTTTAGGAGTCTCTATTTCCTTGTTACTTAATACAGATTGAGAGTTTTTCACTTATCCCCGCGAATTATTCCACCTCATGCCCGGTATTTTCAATGCATTTTTTTATTTCTTGACTAGTTGCAGGATTATTGTAAGCAACCTCTACGGTTCCTCGAGCTAAATCAACGCAAACATTATTAACCCCTTCAATTTTATCAAGTGCATTTTTGACTTGAGTTTTCATTTCTTCATTTGCTAGGCCATTAACATTATAATGTTCTTTTTTCATTTTTATTTCTCCCTTCTTTATTCAAGTTCATCTAATAGTTTTTCCATTTTTTTTATTTCTTTTATTTGATTCTTTTTAGAATCTTTATAAAGTTTAACTATTCCCTTATCTTCATTATATTTTTCTATATTATCTAACATCTTTACAGTAAATTTACCATGACAAATAATATTCTTTAAGAACACCCTATCAACAATATCTTCTTTACAATCATTTTCCATCTCTTCAATCATTTCATTATATATCTCAAGGTATTCTTTTAAATATTTTTCTTCTTTGAGCTTATCTTTTGTTAAATTATTTTTTATGCAATCTAATATTGGTTCAGCATTACTAATGTTTTCAAGAGAATTACGTATACATTTTTTAGCTTCATTTCTTACTTCTTTACTGTCACCATACTTAATTAAGTTTTCACTTAACCCAATCTTTATCTTATTTGCATAAATAAATTGATTTAAAAAATCAACAGTAATATCTTCTGTATGTATATCACATACTTTTTCACATTCTTTTAAGCTTTTAATTATTTCTTTATGTGAATCCATATACTCTTGTTTTTTTTCTTTACTTTCAGCAAATATACTAATACTAGAAGATAAACTTACAATAACCCCTAAAACAAATATCATTAAATTCCTTACGATTTTTTTCATATGCTTACTACAATATAATATGTAGTATTCACCTCCTTAAGTAGTAATAAATCCTCATTTTATTATTTAGTATTTTTTTATGTTATATACTAGAATATATTGTTAATATTTTATTATCTTTTAAATTATCTATTTAGATATTAAAGAAAATATTATATAATTATTATATAATGAAATGTTTACATAGTAATTAGAGCTAGATTGAAAGGAGAATTATTTATGGATGATGTAACAGTTGAGCAAAAAATTTTTTTATCTAGCAAAGATGGTAATAATGATGTAGAAGAAAAATTTGATGAAATGGCTGGTTTTTTATTGCTTTATCATTCAGCAGTAAAAGAGGTAAAAACAAAACTTGAAATTTTAGATGAAGAATTTAAAATAAAAAGGAAACGTAATCCTATTGAATATATGAAATCTAGAATTAAAACTCCAAAAAGTATAATGTCCAAGCTTGAGAGAAAAGGATTTGAAATAAGTATAGCATCTGCTAAGAATAACTTGCATGATATTGCAGGTGTCCGTGTCATATGCTCATTTGTTGATGATATTTATGAAGTTGCAAATACACTTATTAAACAAGATGATATTATATTAATAGAAGAAAAAGACTACATAAAAAATCCAAAACCTAATGGTTATAGAAGCCTACACTTAGTTGTACAAGTTCCTGTATTTTTTTCTGAACATGTAGAACTAGTAAGAGTTGAAGTTCAAATCAGAACCATTGCTATGGATTTTTGGGCAAGTCTTGAACATAAGTTATATTATAAAACAGAAAAAAATGCTTCTTTAGATATTAAACATGATTTAAAGGAATGTGCAGATGTTATATCTTCTACAGATCTTAAAATGCAGCAAATACAAAGACAAGTTGAATTTTTAGATTAAAAAATTTCATAAAATAAGAAGACTAGAAATCCTGAATCTTAAATTTCTAGTCTTCTTATTTTTTACTATTCCATTAAATAAATAGTAGCTTCTTTTCTTCCAAATGCGATTGCCTCTTCATATGATGGTACCCATACGTCAATAACGTATGTACCATCTTCTTTAACTTTAATTGCTCCACCTCTATCTTCCACATCGAAAATACCATCTGATTTTAAATTTGTAAGCTCTGGTATATATATTTTACTACCTAGAGGGATGTCTTTTGGAGCTGCGATAACACCAATTCTTGTATGAGTTTCCATAGCTGTTTTAGAACCCCATCCATCTGAACATCTTGGATCATCGCAATAAGCTGTTAATTCCGCCTTAATCGCTCTTTTAAATGTCGTGTTTTCTTCATAAACCTCATTAGGCGGAGTATTTTCATACTCTTCTACATAGTCTTCATGAACAAAACCTTGTATATCATTATATTTAATCTCATACCATTCATTAGTTTTACTCAATATCTCAAATGTCATACCATTCATTAAAACAGTACTTGCTCCACTGTTTATGTCAGGCGTTTCTCTTACACATAAATTTGATTCAACATCTACTACTTGACCATAAGGTAGTAATTTTTGTTTTTCTTCCTTTACTGTAAGTTGATTCATCATACTAACCGTATAATTATTATTTTGATTAGTATTTACTTTAGGCGTTTCGCTTTTAGAATATTCTATGTTTCTATTTATAGATTCACCTTTAACTCCTTTAGCAGAATATAAAGACATTCCTATAACTAGTGAGATTGCACCAAATGCACATCCCCTAAACATATATTTCTTTAAGTTCGACAAATAACCACTCCTTGTTTCTTTTTTGCAATTTTTCTAGAAATTAATCTTTAAAATAAAAAATTGCAGTGACATCGACATGGCATGAATTATTATAGTATATAATTGTTATTTATGCAAAGCAATAACATTCCTTAATTGGTCTTTTATATTTTTTATGTATTTTAAATCCAATTTATTCTTGATTTCTAGCCTTTTTTATGCATAATTTTTTCTAATGTAGGCAAAATATTTATTCTATTTTTTTATCTAAATATATTATTTTATGCTCTATTTAATATTATTCCTGTAAATATACTGTGCATTTCTTTCTTCCAAACTTTTCAACTTCATCATGATTTGAAATCCATACATCTATTATATATGTTCCATCATCTTTAATTTTTACTGCACTCCCCCTATCTTCTACAGAAAACATTCCATTAGCGGCATAATCTTTGAGAATAGGAATATATATTTTACTTCCTAATTCTATTTCTTTTGGTGCTGCAACAACCCCTACCCTTGTCCTAGTCTGCATTGCAGTAATATCTCCCCACTCTTCTGAACACTCTTTACAATTACAATAAGCTGTTAATTCTGCATCTATTTTTATAAATTTTTCATCATCAACAATAGTATTCATATCATCTTTCACTTCTTTTATCACTTCGTTTTGTATTTCTTTTCTTTTATTAATAGTTTTTTGCTCGTTAGCAAACGTTATATATGCTAAAAATCCACCTATAAACATTGAAAAAATAATACATAAACTACACAATACCTTTTTTGAATAAAACAAACTCTGATTCTCCTCGTATATTTTTTATAAGTTTTGTTTAATTACACAAAATAATGTTAATAATATCCATAGTAATATCTTTTAAATTGTTCACAGAAAGGATGTACTAATAATGAATATTAAAACTATACTCTCTTCTCTTATTAAACTTTTTGTTGCCTCTTTAATATTATTCGTATTATTTTTTAAAACCTTTGGTATAACAGTAGTTAAAGGATTTTCTATGAATAACACTATTGATAATGAAGATGTGGTACTTCTAGATATGTATACGTATCAAGATAATCTTCCTAATTATGAAGATGTTGTTATAGTAAAAAGAAATTATTCTAATATTGATTATTCATATAAAAATAAATTTCTAATTAAAAGAGTTATCGGCTTGCCTAATGATAAAATTGATATATTAAATAATAAATTATATAGAAATAATAAATTGGTCTCTGAGTCATACATAAAAGAACCTATGGAATGCGAAAACATGACCTTTTATATTCCTAAAGGTAAAATATTTGTAATGGGTGATAATAGAAACGATAGTTTAGACAGTAGAAGCAATAAAATAGGTTTTATTGATGTTGATCATCAGCTTTATGCAAAAGCTATATATGATATAAGCCAAAATAAAAGAATATGAAGAAAAAATTCTTTACTTTAAAAATAAAGAGACCAACAAGAAGATATATTAAATAAATCTTCTTGTTGGTCTCTTTTCATTTTTATACTTCAACAATAACCGGTAAAATCATAGGTTTTCTTTTAATCTTTGAATAAATATATGATCCAACATCTTTTCTTATTGTATTTTTCATTTCTGACCACTGAGTTATATTTTTTTCAAGACAATTTCCCACTATTCTCAAAGCTTCATTTCTTAATTCATTTATTAGTTCTTCACTATCTCTCACGTAAACAAATCCTCTTGTTATTACATCTGGGCCAGATATTATAAATTTATTTTTTTTATCTATAACAGTAACTATAGTTATTATGCCATCTTGCGATAGATTTTTCCTATCTCTAAGAACTATATTACCAACATCACCTATTCCCATTCCATCAATAAGAACTCTACCTGATGGAACCTTTCCTGCTATTTTACCTCTATTTTTATAAAGTTCAAAAACATCACCAATTTCTAATATAAAAATCTTATTTTCATCTACTCCCATATCTTGTGCTATTTTGCTATGAGCTCTTAACTGCTTATATTCTCCATGAACAGGTAAAAAGAATTTGGGTTTAAGAAGGGCTTGAATAAGTCTTAATTCTTGCTCACAAGCATGACCTGATACATGAATATCTTCAATCGCCTTATAAATTACATTAGCACCTTTCTCTGTTAATGAATTTATAACATTAGAAACTGATTTTTCATTTCCTGGAATCGGAGTAGCAGATATTATAACCATATCACCTTTTTGTATCTGTATATTTCTATGAGTAGCTGAGGCAATCCTTGTTAAAGCCGACATTGGTTCTCCTTGACTTCCTGTAGTTACAATAGTTATTCTTTCATCTGAATAATTATTTATTTCATCAAGACTAATTATCATTCCATCTGGAACATTTAAATATCCAAGTTCCATTGAGACTTCTGATATTTTCTCCATACTTCTTCCACTAAACGCTATTTTTCTATTGTGCTTTTCACATGCATTGACTATTTGCTGTAATCTATGAATATTAGATGCAAATGTAGCAACTATAATTCTTCCTGTTGCTTGTAAAAATAGTCTTTCTAATGTTTCACCAACTGTTTTTTCCGACATGGTATATCCTGGCTTAATAGCGTTAGTACTATCTGCCATTAATAATAGCACTCCTTTTTTCCCAAGCTGTGCATACCTAGCCAAATCCATAACTTTATTATCTATTGGTGTAAAGTCAACTTTAAAATCTCCACTATGAACAATTACACCTAATGGTGTGTGTAACGCTATTGAACAGCTATCCGCTATACTATGATTATTTCTTATAAATTCCACCTTAAAATTATCAAGTTCAACTATTTCGCCTGGCTCTACAACATTTAATGTACAATCACTTAAAATATTATGTTCAGTAAGTTTACTTTCTATCAAACCTATTGTTAGCTTTGTGCCATAAATAGGTACATTAATTTGCTTAAGAACGTAAGGCAAACCTCCAATATGATCTTCGTGTCCATGTGTTATAAAAAAACCTTTAACTTTATGACTATTATTAATAAGATATGTTACATCAGGTATAACAATATCTATACCATATAATTCTTCATCTGGGAATGATAATCCACAGTCTATTACCACTATTTCATTTTCATATTCAAATGCAGTAATATTCTTTCCTATTTCTCCAAGCCCACCTAATGGGATTATTTTTACTTTCTTTCTATTAGGTATATATTTTCGCTTCTTCTTTACTTGTTTTTTTTCAATATTATTATTTTCCAATTTTGTACTCCTTAAAATTCCATTTTCTCTACTATATTTTTCTTAATTATACATTTTACTTTATATACATGCAAGTATGCTTGTACTTTAAAAATATTATTTAAAATATTATTCAATATATAACATTACTTTTTTATTATTACTTTTTAATTTTATTTTATTCATATTTATGTAGAATAAAAAATAGACTGCACCAAATTACATACTCATTCTGATGTAGCCATTTTTATTAACTCTGATAATCATATTATATTGTCACTCACTCTCTTTTTCTGGACCATATACCCATTTTGCTTTAACATAATTATCATTTGTTGTAAATGTATCTACTTTTAATTCTTCTGATTTAGCTTTAATAGTATTTGTGCTTTCTTTTTGTTCTGTAGCCTGTTCATCTGAATCTACAGTTTCTTTATTTCCACAAGAAATCAAATTTAAAGTAAGCACTAAAATACAAAAAATATATATTATTTTTTTCATTTTTACGTCAATCCTTTTCAATAATTTCAAATTATTTTACATTGAATCTAACAATTTTAAAATAAAATTGGATTCTTGATTTGCTTGTGTCAACATACTAATTCCCACATCCATTAATAACTTAGACTTTACATATTCCATCATTTCTTTTGCTATATCTGTATCTCTAATTCTGCTTTCAGCAGATTGTAAATTTTCTGCTGTATTATCTAATGAAGAAATAGTATGCTCTAATCTATTTTGAACTGCGCCTAAAGTAGCTCTTATGCCAGATGTATAATGTATGGCATTTTCTATTTTAGATAAGGCACTTTTAGCATCATCTTCTGTCTCTATACTGATATGTTGAATGCCAAGATCATTTAATGTAGCTCCTTCAATATCAACAGATATTATTTGATTCGCTTTATTTCCAACTTGTAAATTAAGACCATCTGACCCCTTCTTTTTATCAAATGATCCATCAAGAAGTGTCATTCCATTAAATTCTGTATCTTTTGCAATTCTGTTTATTTCTTTTTTCAGCTCTTGTAGTTCCTTATCTATAAGTTTTCTATCACTATTTGTATAAGTTCCATTAGCAGCTTGAACTGCTAGTGTCTTCATTCTTTGAAGCATACTATGAGTCTCATTTACAGAGCCTTCGGCTGTTTGCATTAACGATATTCCATCTTGTGCATTCCTGCTTGCTTGAGTCAAACCATTAATCTGACCTCTCATTTTTTCTGATATAGCAAGCCCTGCTGCATCATCACCAGCTCTGTTTATTCTAAGACCAGAAGATAGTTTTTCTATGCTTTTACCCAAAAGATCATTATTTATACCAATATATCTAAGAGCAAACATAGCATTTAAATTATTTCTTATTGACATTCCCATCTGAATCACCCCTTTCTCACATTTGTGAATTTACCCTATATTTTTTTATCGAATAAATAATTTGGTAATTTACCATAAAATAAAAAGATGTTGTATCAAATTCACTATTTCTGATACAACATCTTTTCAACATTCTAATTAAAATAATCTAGTAATATTTTTTTATCTAATTCTTCAATATCACAGTCATCTATTCTACTTTTATTGATCCATTTTGCTTCATCATATGATTTATCTAGAATGAATTTTTCCTTTAATGTTCCTATATAAACCTTTATAGCTTCATCTTCATTTATTTTATATTCTTTAAATTCTTTATTGTCAAACACTATTGTTTTCAAAACATCCTTAGCAGCTCTTGCAAGACACTTTTCATCACTTTCTTTTCCTCTAATCTTTTGTTCTAATAAAGTCCATTTAGAAATAGTACCTCTTTTAGCCTTCCTTTTCATTATCAATACATTATTAAAATCATCCTTTATTAATTGTATACATCCTATAAACTTCATTTAAATATCCCCCTTTTTATTCAAGTAGTTTTCTAAGTATCATTTTTTCTATATTTAATATGATTATATTATACATTATCAAACACTATATTTAAACACTATTTATAAGATATGATAAAAACTTTGTTTAATAATAGCAAATAATTGGAGTTCCTGGTTCAATATTATTAAATATTGTTTCTGCAACTGCATATGGAGCATTAACACATCCATGTGAACCATTTGTTAAATATATTTGTCCACCAAATTCATTTCTCCATGTTGCATCATGTATTCCTATATTATTGTTAAATGGCATCCAAAAATTCACTGGCGAACTATAATTTTCTCCAACTAAGGTAGCATTTCTTTCTCTATAGTTTAATCTATATGTTCCAACAGGTGTTGACCAATTATTACTTGCATTTCCTGTTACAACATCACCCTCTGTTATAAGATTTCCATTTTTATAGAACCACATGTGTTGTTTAGTCATATTTATCTCAACATATGTATCTCCAATATCATTTTTTGCTCTTGATACTGCTGTTTGTGAATATATAGGCTCCCTTTCTATTGATTTATTTTCTTTAAGATCCTTAACTAATTCATCAACCTCTTTAGGTTGATCAATAATCCATCCATAATTCCCCCCACTAACTTTAATCTTATCCCCATCTGTTGTGAGAAAATCTCTATTTCCACCAAATGTATTGTATTTACTTGCTAATTTATAAACATATTCTTTAATTTTCTCTTTATCAAAATTTATTTCAAAATCTTCTCCTACATTAAGCCAATTACTAATTATACTACCATCAACAATTTCTTTTTCGTCTCCAACATCATATGTAATTGTAAGATCTATCATTGAATTCAACTTATCTTTAGCATCAATTACTTCTTTAGAGTCTTTTGTATAATTAGGATTTTCATAACAATTCTCTTCTTCCAAATCTAATATATGTTCGCCGTTTTTTATAGCATTTATGATCTTTTCACGAAGAACTTCCTTATTTACTTTTGTTCCTACAACTTCGTTTGTAATCTCAAATTTATTATTCTTAAATTCAAAATTAGCATCTTTAGGTTCAACTATGTTTCCAACGTCAAAATATGTAAGATTATCAATATAATCATCTAATAAGCTTTCATTATAAGAAACCATGTCTATTGTCAAATTGCTATTTTTATTAAAAAATCCTAAAAACCATGTAAACGGATTTTGGCTCTTTTTTATTTTTTTTAGATCATCATTTGATTTATAAGATAATTCAATATCATTTCCTTTAATTTCATCATTAACGTTTTCTCTACCATGTAATTGCAGTGTATATTCATTTATTTCTGATGATATTGTATTATTAGCTTCTTTTACGGTCTGTCCTGACACATTAATGCAGTTGACTACAGAATTATAATAAAAATGATTACTAAAATAAATTGATATACTTAAATATATTATAGCTAAAGGTGAAAGAAAAATTATTGTTTTTTTCCATAAATCAGCCTTATTCTTTTTTTTTCTACTCATCCAAAACTTCCCCCTAACATATTATATATTATACTATAAATTTGTTAGAATAAAACTAATTATTAATACTTTATCAAATTGATTATTTGAAGCATTTTTTTAACATAATATTGTAACACATATCTATTATGTCGAATATATTATTAATATAAAAAATAATCAAAAAGGAGATTATGTATATGTCACGTTGCAATTCAGATAGAGATACTTCAAACAGAAGAAGAAGAAGATGTAGAAGAAGATGTAGAAGATGTTGTTGTTGCAATAATTCTAATCGTAGATCTAACAATAATTTTAATAATCGTTTTGGTAGATTTAACAATGGTTTTGGTTGCTGTGGCCTTGGTGGCTTTGGTGGCTTTGGCGGCCTTGGATTATGGCCACTTTTATTCCTATAATATTTAAATAATATTATCAATTATATTCTTAATAATATCATCAATAATAACAAAATAGTTATTTTCACCTCTCCAAGTTTTAAAATGTAAAATAAAAATGGACTTATAAAAATATATTGATTTTTATAAGTCCTCCATTTTTAACTAAACATTTTTTTTAATGCAATCTGAGCCTTCTCAAGACCTTGCTGAGCTGCTTTTTTATACCACGAATAAGACAAACTGTAATTTCGTTTTATCCCTTTTCCTAAATAGTGCATCCCAGCCAAATTATATTGTGCATAAGAATAGCCTTGATATGCAGCTTTTTCATACCATTTAGCTGCGATCCTAAAATCTTGTTCTACTCCAATTCCTTCTTCATACATATATCCCAAAATATTTTGTGCTTTAGAATATCCTTGCATGGCAGATTTTTCATAAAGCATAAATGCTTTACTATAATTTGTATTAACACCTTTACCGTGCATATATAAATTTCCCAAATTATATTGTGCAAAACAGTCTCCTTGCTTTTCAGCTTCCAAGTACCACTTTTCTGCCTCTTTATAATTTTGCTCAGTACCTTCACCGTCTTCAAACATGCATCCTAAATTACATTGAGCATCAACATGACCTTTAAATGCAGCTCTTTTAAAATATTTTAAAGCATTTTCATAGTCTATTTTTGTACCAAGTCCATAATAATACATATACCCTAGATTGTATTCTGCAATACTATATCCTTGGCTTGCTGATCTTTTATACCATTTTATTGCCTTCTCATAATTTTGTTCTCCTAGTTCACCGTTGTAATATCTGTCTCCAAGACTATTTTGAGCTTTTTTATTTCCCCTTTCTGCATATTTCATAAGAATCCTAAGATTACAGTCTTCAAAATTTATATCTGCATTCTTATATTCCTCAATAAATTCATTAATAGATAATAATACTCCACCCAAATTCTCATCCCCCAGTATTCATTATTATGTAAATAAATATTTTTTATTTTACTTTGTTAACCCTCATAATAAATTTATAACATATAACTTCTAACATTTCTACATATGATATTGTTTTCGTACATATATTTTTTTAAAACTTATATATTACCTTATAAAATCATCAATATATTTCGAAAATATAACATATTTAACAAAGTCCTGAACATTGCTTTTTTGACAGTTTGCTAATTTTCTAACAATATTTTTTTCTTCCGTTGTTAATCTTATACAAATAAATTCATCATTGAAAACTTCATATTTTATCTTCATTAGCACTGCCTTTTTTATATTTCTAAAAAACTTCTTAATATCCATATCGTATCCCACCTATTTTAAATATTGTTGATTTTTATAAATTTCCTTTAATATATATGATAAATTTTATTATAGTATGACTATGATTTAGTAATTACTTGTATATAAATTGGAAATTTGGTAACAATATTAATTGCATGGTTCTCTGTATCTCCTAATTGCACAAATAAAAAAGACTGTCTCAAAAAATTTGAGACAGTCTTTTCTATTTGTGCTTAAACTTTAACATTAAGTAATCCCTGTTTAAATTCTGATCATTTTATATTAATTATATTCTTTATCCAAAATTTATTATGGTAAATTCTTAATTAATATATCATCTTTTTTGAGTTCTAATTCGCACTCTATAGTAAAAATCATTTCAGGAACATTGGCAGTTTCAATCTCATCACCGTCTGCATTTTTCATATTTTTGAGTTCTATAAGTTTATCATCGCCTTCTAATGCCAATAATTCAACTGTTTCACCATTATAAACCTTATTTTTTTCCTGTATAGTTGCAACTTTGGTATTAGAATCATAATCTTTAACTATTCCAACTATTTCGTATGCTCTAATGTATGATGAACTTCCATAACTTTGTTTAACTTCCTCATCAAAATAGAAACCTGTTGTAAATTCTCTATGACTTGGTTTAACTAGGTATTCCATCCATTTCGGATTAAATTTATATTCTTTTGGATTTTCAAAATATGTATCAATAGCTTGTCTGTATGCCTTTACCACAGAGGCTACATAGTATACACTTTTCATTCTCCCTTCAATTTTAAAAGAATTTATCCCTGCTTCAATAAGACTTGGTAAGTATTCTATCATACATAAATCTCTTGAATTCATTATATATGTTCCAGACCCTTCATCTGTTTTTTCAATTAGCTCATTTCCATCTTCTTCATATAAATGATATTTATATCTACATGGTTGAGCACAAGCTCCTCTATTAGGATCTCTTCCTGTTAAATAATTTGATAACATACATTTACCTGAATATGCCATACACATAGACCCATGTATGAATGATTCAATTTCACATGTGTCTGGTAATTTTTCTCTCATTTCTTTTAATTCTTTCAATGTCATTTCTCTTGCTGTAACAACTCTTTTCACACCAAAATTATGCCAAAATTTTGCCATTTCATAATTCAAGCAACTAGCTTGAGTACTTAAGTGTATCTCTAGATTCGGAACAACTTTCTTGGCAATTGTCATAATTCCTGGATCTGCAATAATAGCTGCATCAATTCCAAGCTCGTATAATTCCTTAAGGTACTCTTCTATTCCTTCTAAATCTGAATCATGTGGAATTATGTTCAATGTTACATGAACTTTTTTACCTCTTGAGTGTGCAAATTCAATTCCCTCTTTTAATTGTTCAGTCGTAAAATTATCTGCATATGCTCTTAAATTTAACTTACTTCCTCCAAGATATACAGCATCAGCTCCAAATTCTATAGCTGTTTTAAGCTTCTCTAGATTTCCTGCTGGTGCTAAAAGCTCTGGTTTATTCATTTGATATATACTCCTCTTAATTACTAAAATTATATTCTTTTATGTGAAATTAAATATTTACTTATTCCTATCTTCGAAAGCTCCATCATCTTTATATATAAATATTCACTTTCTTTTGATAATCCATCTGGTATAAGATCGAATTTATACCATAAATTAACAACATCTAATACATCATTTATATAATTTCTATTATCTATATACTTTAAATCATATCCATTTTCATCAATTATACTTGTATTATCATCTAATTCATATATCGGAATATGATATGATAGATATGGATTATTATTATTTTTAAACTTGTTAATATTGCTAATATTATTTTTATCTATATATCTTATTCCATTTACAAATACAGTATAATTATAAAATGATATTCCTTGTACATTACCACTCTTATCTAAAATACTTAAAAGCTCTATATCCGTCATTATTCTCCCATGAAATCCTCCAAATTCCAATCTTAAACTGTCATCATTAAATTCTTCACGTATTGGACAAAAACCTATAATAAATGTAAGTAAATCTGGAAATAGTGCATTTAGATTACTATTATAATATACTTTTTTATTTTTAATATAAATCCAATCATTTTCTAATAAAGTATGTATTTCTTTATTTAGTATTTCCACCTGATTTATATTATTTTTAACAAAATCACCTAATATATTTTGCCTGCTTTCATAATCCAGCCCCTTTATATTGAATTTTTTTAAATTTATTTCTTCTATCTTTTTATTTTTCATACTAAATCTACCTTTATTAGATTATTATTGTATTTATTATTATAGACAATACTTTTATTAATTATATATTTAATTATAACATAAACGTATTTTATTACTAATTGTTTTCATTGATATTTATATAAATTTTACTTAAGTTTCATATTAATAGTTCAAAATATCTAATCAAACTTAACTCCACAAATTTTTTTCAACGTAATAATTTCTTAAAGAATAAAAAAATCGCCAAGGCGACTATGATATAGTCTTCTATAAAAATACAAATCCAATAGAATACAATAGCTTTTATAAAACGTAATCCTTTAAGCCGTCGATTTTTTTCAGCGCACTCTGGATTTTCTGAGCTTGCCGAAGAAAAGACCAGGCGCATATAATTTATTTTTTATTCTTTAGGAACTATGCATTTAGTTTATTGCAATATTTTTAAAAAT
>ENA-OXEC01000511-OXEC01000511.1-human-gut-metagenome-genome-assembly--contig:-NODE-511-length-14292-cov-23.2912_pt1 | contig 14292 bp, 10 predicted proteins | sample MGYA00249351_ERZ652235 | MGnify/ENA primary metagenome ERZ652235 (study PRJEB26925, sample SAMN05826906) | human gut metagenome | biome: ENVO:2100002; feature: ENVO:00000062; material: ENVO:00002003...
GGTGGCCATGGAAGCCAGTTTGAGCCTTGAGCTCGAAGAGGAAAGTACGATAATCGTCCACATCCACGCAAAGCGTGGGTGCGGGATGTTATGTGCCATTTTAGAAAAATTTGACAAAAGACCTTAATTTTAGTTACTCCTGCACAGAATTCTATTAGGTTTTATAGAGGAAAGATACAATAAAAACGCGCGAAATGCAAACGCGCGGCGAATTTCCTTTACACCTCAAGCCTCTCCCGGCCACGGTCGGGCTCCCTCCTGCCGCGCCCCTCGGGGCAGACATTCCGCCTGCCCTCACGCTCGCTCACCACGCATATTTCACCCCGAGGGTGAACACGCCCTGCGCCCCGTAGCCGCACTCGCTGTAAAGGCGCACGGCCCGGCAGCCAAACTCCACGCCCACGACGCTCACCTGATAGGCCAACCGGGAACGGTGGTCGGCGGCATAGACCCTGCCCGCACAGCTCTGCTCGGCACTAAGGTGCTGCCATAGATAACCGAGCCCTATGCGGGAATAGAGGCGCAAGATGTCGAAACGGCTGTGCAGCCACGTGAAGCGCACGTGGGGCATCGCAAACCAGATGTTGCTGCCCCGCCGCTCCTCGCACCCCGAGGGGCCGTTGAAGGAATGGGCACCGCTGCCAGTGGCCACCAGTCCGCCCACGGCCCAGTGGCGGTCGATGTTGTAGTAGTATTCGACGGCGGCAGTGATGTGGGCAGCCAACCGCAGTCCGCAGAAATCATCGTCGCAACAGTCGCCGCCCGGGGCATCTTTGGGAGCCGTCTGCCGCTCGTCACGGGTGGAGGAGCACTCACCGAACAGGCCGGCATGGAAACCTATCTCGTGGCGGCGTAGGGGCAACTTGCCCTCATCCGACGCCCCTCCGGGCTCTCCGGCCGCAGCCACTCGCTCCACGCCCCGCTCTCCCTCCAGGCCCACCGCAGACTGGGGGAGATTTCCATTCTTCCCATTGCCTGCCTGAGCGGCAACGGAAAACAGCAGCCAAACCGCTGCAAGTATCGTCTTTTTCATACTGCAAGGATTATATCGTCTCTATCATGGCAGACACTCCGCTCCCACTCCGTGCGTGAGCGACGCCACTTCGCCCCCCACTCAGCCCCCACTTCGCACATGAGCGACACCACCCTTGGGTAGCTACAAAGGCAGAGGAAGGCGAGATCACAGTAAAAAAGGAATATCATCACAAAGAATTATAGCAACAAACAACTTTATTACTAAAATAATTTATGCTTTTACATCCCCACCATTTCACACATCTTCTACCACCCATCACCTACCACCTCACCTATGGGCACATCACTCCCCTCTCCCCTCGGAGAGGGGCCGGGGGTGAGGCCTTTTTCTTCAACGCCCTATCTGCCGCGTGTTGAACACCTCATTGATGATGTCCTTGTTCTCCTCGGCAAAGGCCCGCACGATGCCGCTCACCACATCCTTGGCCGTCACCTTCTCGCCCACGATAGACTTCAAGAACTCCACCATGTTTTTCATGTCTTTGTCGATGAGGATCGTCTCCATGTAGGTCTTGTTTTTCTTGAAGGCCACGGCAGAGTCGATGAAGTTCTGCCACTCCTGCCCCCGCTTGCTACGACGGCTCGGCGCCTTCTTCTCTTCACCTTTGGCGGCAGCATCATCGAGTTCGGCAGCCGACTCTACGGCGCCATTGGCCGGAGCGGAAGTATCGCGGGCCGATGCCGGACGGGCAGCGGGAGCAGCCGCCATCTCGTCTGCGGAAGGGGCGGAAGCGGCTGAAGGGGCGGGGACGACGGCCGGGGAGGCCACTTCCTCGCCAGCCGGCCTGCCGTTGGGTGCTGACGGTTGCTGCGCGGGAGCCGTCTCCTGCCGTGTGGGGGCGGAGGCAGACTGCACGGGGGCGGTCTCCGACTGTGTGGGAGCCGCTGTCTCATGGGCCGGAACAGGTGCGGCAGCCTCGGCAGCCGGCTTCTCCTCTTTGGATTCCTCGCGTCGGCCGCCTATCGGGGGCATCGCGGGAATGGTTTGCACACCCTGTGCGCGTTCAACAAGTCCTGCAAGCGAGGACGGTATCGAAATCATATTTTCTTTGTGCTTTTTTGCCATATTCGTATCGGTTATATCAATTATTTAAGTTTCGTAAACTCTCGTTTCGGAACGAAAGGGGCTGTCGGTTGCCCCCCACTCTCCGGCTGAAGCCGCCAAGTTCAGCCTATCCTGCTTCTTTTGGGTCTATTCCTCTGACATTCAATGCGTTTCACATTGCTCGCATCACCGTTCGGAGGTTTTCCTCTCCAGGCCGTGGGGGCCTCTTCCTGCAGCCTGCCCGAGCATTGGGTCGGGCGTGCATCCGCCACAGAGTGTGCGGAAGGCCCCGCGCCGATGGTTTTCCACCTTATTATATATAGGCATCGGAAGGAGCTCTCCCCTACCCTATTTCATGTTGCGAATCATGTAGTCGAACGTCCCTTTCACGTCTTTCACCTGATCGCTTGAGTTGGAAATCGTGTCAATGCGCGTCAGCCCGATGTGTTGCGGGATGCGCGGTGTCACCTGTCCGAACTTCTTGAAAAGGTCGTCGGTGGCCATATACGACTGCAATTCGCGCACCGTGCCCGTGCGGGAATCGAACTTGTTGGGCACGAAAAACATCTCGGCAGCCATCTGAGGTATCTGGTCTTTCAGCTGATTGATCACTTCAATGAAAATGCCCGTGGAGTTGATGGTCTTCTTCTCATACTGGTAGGGGCACACGATGTAGTCGGCTCCTGCGAAGAGCTGCACCAGCCCGTCTTCATTGATGTTTCCCGGCGCGTCGAAAAGGAAGTAGCCCGGTGTCTCTTCCACGCTCTCCATGAGCTGCCGCACGTTCTCGGGATCTTTCAGCGAGAACGCCTGCACCACGTAGGGTATTTCCACCTCCTCGCCGTTTTCCTTCAAATCGTCCTCCCGCTGCGTGAATATCGTCTTCTGCAAGTCGGTGTCTATCACGCACACGGGCTTGTTTTTGCTTGCCAGATAGTTGGCGAAGAGCATACAAAGCGTTGTCTTCCCCACCCCACCTTTTTGATTGGCAAATACTATTTTCAAGTTTTTCTTCATCGTTTTTATTTATTATTCTTTATCGTTCTATCCATTTTCCTTTATTCTTCTATTCTTTTCCCTTTTATCATTTTACCCTTCCTCCTTCATCCTCCTATCCATTTTTCCTCATCATTTCATTCATCTTCCTTCATCACGCCAGCTATTTTTCTTCATCGCTTCACTCGTCTCCCTTCATCATGCCAGCTATTTTTCCTCATCATTTCACTCGTCTCCCTTCATCACGCCAGCTATTTTCCCTCATCATTTCACTCATCTTCCTTCATCATTCCAGCTATTTTTCCTCATCACTTCACTCGTCTTCCTTTATCATGCCAGCTACCTTTTTCATCAGCTTATAAATGTTTCCTCAATCATTCGGAGTCCACTTACTCGCCCACTCATTCGAGCGTTACTCGCCAGCCCATCAAATCATGTTCATCAACCAATGAAAACACATAATTATATGCGTGAGACCGGCTATTTCTTGGCACGCGGTTTGACTTTCGTCCAAACCTTTGGCAAATTTAAGAATTTTGCTTTATCCGGCCAAACAAACCCCGGAGAAAGTGTATATTTCACTATAGTTTTATGCTTTTTTACCCCTTTTCTACTATAATGTTATAATTATTAAGATATAATTTACTTTCCACCTAAACGTATTTATAATTATATCTTTTTACAAACAAAGCCATATAACACTAAAATAATAAAAATATAAAGACTTAAAACATTTTATTTATTTAGCTATTTACACCTTTACAATTATACAACTATATTTATTTAGCGTTATAACACTAATATTCTAAAGATTTAAAGCATTTTAATTCTATAACATTTTACACCTTTAATCGTTTATCAATATAATTATTTAATAACTACATTCTCTAATAATAAAAGAATAAACAACTAAAGAATAAAGTTACATAGAAATATAATTATTTAAGTGTATAAACACATATCACTTTAAAAACAAATAATATAACTATTTAATAATAAAGATTCAATAAAACACAATAAACACATATAACACTTTAAACATTTATTATCAACATGCTATATGTATTTAAACGTATCACACTAAAATAATAAACGCATCTTTCGCAAGCAAAAGTGACCACAAACCAACTATACAGCTAAAACACTAAAGGTATTATATACTTTAGCACTTTAATTATAAAATAATAAACAAAGAGGTGGAAAGAGGATAAAAGACCATAAATAACTTTATTTACAAAATAACAAAACAAGATGTGGGGCTATTGGAGAATGGAAAGGAGACACGGGGTGATGGAATGGAAAATGAAAGATAAAGAAATAAAAATAGATAGTATTTTATTACTATAAATGACAGAATGGGGTAGGGGACAGATCGGCTTCCATGCCTCATAGAGGAATGGGAAAAGTAATGAAATAGGGGACATGAAAAAACAAGACATCATGGAAAGATGTTAATAGATGAAATATATTAACATAAAAGAAGCGAAGAGAAAACTTGAAAGAGGGAGGACAAAGGGATGATGAAACATTGATAAGTGGGCAAAAAAACATTGATAAATGCACAGGGAGACATTGATAAGTGGACAAGAAAACATTGATAAATGCACAGGGAGACATTGATAAGTGGACAAGAAAACATTACCCGGTGGACAATGGACATTCGACAACCGGATGAGGAAGCATCTAAAATCGCCCGGAAAGCATACCATTTTGCTGCATCTATCCACATTCCTCGATGCACTGTGGGCGTGCCCGTTACCTGTCTGTGGCGATGGACAAACATGGAAGGGCCGGAGCGCGCCCGATAGGAAACTGCGAGCCACAACTTGACGACACACACGGGCTGGCAGTAGACACAAGAACAGCCACGATGGAAGGAGGCACGGCATTTGAAGTTCCGTCCGCTCCATGCGCTAATTGCCTTTTTCCGGGGCGTTTCCCACGCAGGGATACAGAGGAAACGGGAGTTCTTGTCAGGCCGGGGCGTGGCGAGCCTGTGTGCCTGAAAGCAGGGAGGAAGCAGCATCTTGGGAGTCCGTCGGGTAGGTGGAAGGCGGTCCCGTGCGACCTTTGTCCCGCGTCAGCCGCCTGTATAGGCATTCCGGCGGACCTTCCCCACGCAGCGGCGCAGAGAAAGGGGGAGACCTTGTGCGCTTGGAGCGTGGCGTGAAACTCTTCTTTCCGACGCACCGCCATACGAAAATAAACACAAGGGCGGGCAAGTGCGGGTAAAAGTGGAGTGGGGGGAGGCGAAAATCGGGCGCGGCCGGCCCAAACGCTTAATTCTAAATCACTGCTGCTGCAAAACACACGCGTTTTCCCTAAATAAAAATCCTAATAATAATATAAAAATAAAATTATATTCCGAAAATTCTATTTCGTATTGTTATCGCTTATAGAATCATTATTTTTAGATTTATAGGGTTTCGCTAAATGCTGACATTCAATGAGTTGCAAAGAAAAACCGTAACGGATAGGGAACTTTTACCGTAACAGATTAGGAACCTACTGGGAACAGTTTGGGAACGGAACGGAACATTTTGGGAACCTTTTCGGAACATTTCGGGAACCTCAATAACAGAAACGTATCACTTTGGGAATATCAAAGGAGTGGGAGAGAGGAAAAGAACGAAAAAAGTAAAATAATAGGATTAAATGGCATGATTTTGTTACGCTTTGTCTTGTTGCAAGATAAATGAAAACCATTTTAGGCTCTTTTATATCACAGTTTGGAGAGCCGATAAACAGAGAGGTTTCACGAAGATGTGTAACAAAAAGGGAACATTATCGGCAAATGCCGATCGCGGGAATCGTAACAAGTTGGGAACCTTTGCGTTTTTATTTACATTCATCTTCTTGGCGTGCCTAAAAATTCCTTTCACGCGACCCGCCCCCCTTGTCCATGCGACCTAAGCAACCTTTCCACACCTGCCGAAGCTCCTTTCCGCGCCCGCTTAAAATCCCTTCCACATCGGCTAAACGCCCTATCCAAGCGGTTTAAACACGCTTTACGCACCGACAAACACCCCTTCTCACACCGACCGGACAGCCATTGCTGAAAGGCTCCTCAGCCCTCACCACCTGCATTTATACTCTGAAATCCCCGTCTGAGAGGGGAATGCAGGCGGTTGGGCGCGACAGAATGCACCCAAAAAACAAGGAGCAGGAAGCAGAAACGTATCAATTTGGGAACAAAACCGTGCCATCCTCGACATCCCATTCCGCCAACGCATTAAGAGAGAAACAGTGAGAGAAAATGGAAAGAGAAAGTTCCCATCTTGTTACACTTTAAAACGTAAGTCATTGATAACCAGCACAGATATGGAATGAATTTACAGCAAATTGAAGGCACGACTTTGTTACGCTTTGCCCGGAAGCGTATCAATATCGGAACATTTTGGGAACATCCGGCCACCATTTCCGGTAGGGTGGGGCAGTCAGGTTCCCTAATTGATACACCTTTCTTTGCGGCCCCACGTTCCCGTTTTGATACGCTTTTTTGCCCATCCGCGTGTTTTCGGGCACTCCGAGCGGATAAAAGCAAGTGCGATGGCACGATTTTGTTACGGTTTTAAGGAAATCCCATCCTTTTCGGTCTGCCCGTCAACGAAAGCATCGTTTCCCGTCCGGGCATCCCCTCTGCCCTGCGCCCTCCACCAAAAAGCAGTTGACGGCACGATTTTGTTCCCCCAATGTTCCCTATTTGCTACGCCCTTTTGAAGTTTGTAGAAAAAGATAAAAAGTTAACCATTTAAAAATCAGTATATTGTATGATAAATATAAAGCGATGGTAAAAGGCACGATTTTGTTACGCCCCAAGAAACCGGCAGCATCGGCAGGGCGACCGTGCCAGAAGTTTGGCAAGGCGCAGAAGGGGAGGAGGCGGCAGCCGGGATGGTAGTCGGGCGCACAAAAAAGCATACAAAAGACCGTCGGGGCGAGTCGGTCAAATAGCGCAGAAAAAGGGTGGGGGAGAGGCCCGGAAGCATATCGGAAACGGGATTTTGGGCGCGCGGATGGCCGAAACGGCCACACCCGGCGGCTCAAACGGGCTCTGTCGGAACGCGAAAGGGCCTCCGCGGGATGGCGAAAGAGGCCCTTTGGCGAGGTCGTTCGGGCCTCGCGACATAGAAAAAGAAGCTTCGGCGATTGTATGGAAAACGGAATTCGTTGACTGTCAGTCGTTTGCGAATGTGTCTGAAATTCGCGTATTCGCAGCCTCGTGCGATTTTTCCGGCTGTGCGCCAAGCACAGAGGTGATTTTTGAGGAAGAAAGAGGACAAAAAGGAAAGCCAAAAAGAGCCTCCAAAAACCGCCCCTTGAGAGACCCCCCAACCCCCTAAAGGGGGCTTTGCCATCCACCTATTCGCAGGAATGTAAGCCCCCTTTAGGGGGTTGGGGGGTCTTTCAGGGAGACTTTTATCTGCGGAGGGGCGATTGTCAGCAGCCTGTGAGCGATACGTTTTTTCGAAACGTGCGGGCAGGCATAAAGCACTGCCCCTACGGCGGCAAGACAAAGTTGCCATTACCACCTAACACCTATCACCCAACACCTATCACCCAACACCCACCTTAAACCTTTCTCCCGCGATTTTATCCGAACCCGTAGGTTATAAGCAATTTACGGGAAAAGTGTATCAATTTGGGAACAAAACCGTACCATTGGTCGAATCGTAACAAAATCGTGCCATCATGCATCAGTTATCCGATTGATTTCCAACCGATTAAAACTTGAAGTGTATCAATTTGGGAACTACAACAACTTGTGAACCAACGAGTTAGGCGCGAGAAAAGAAAAAATAAACTTTTTGCCGAAAATGTTTGGTACTATCAGATATTTCGATTATATTTGCTCGGGTTTTCAGTGTCCGCCACCCTCTGTGTCCCCTCACGGGGCATCCACCGGGGCGACGCACACCCATCGAGAGACTATGACATTAGAAGAACTTGAAACAGCACTTCGGCTCACGTTTGAGGCCCGGGGCATCTATCCCGCCTCGCTGCTGCGCCCCATCGGGCGCGACAACTACGCCCTGCGCTCGCTGCTCAAGACGGTGACGGGCATGAACTGTCTGCTCGCCATCGGCGGGCGGAAGATCTGGACGGTGCCCGATCTGGGCGATGCCCTGCAGCGCGAGCGCATCCGGGCCGGCTATTCCCTGCGCCGTGTCAGCGACGAGACGGGACTCACCGCCGCGCAGATTCTGCGCATCGAGAAGGGCAGGGGATGCCAGAAGAAATCGCTGGCGAAATATCTCAGGTGCGTGCCCGTGGATTTCGAACTGCGCAAATAGCGGGCGGCAAGGCTCCGGGCAGCGAAGTTCCGGCTTCCGCCCCCGGGCGACGGACGGGCCACCGCCGTTGCACCTTATTATATATAAGGCAAGAAACAAAAATAAAAACAACACATATCATGGACGATAACAACGAATTGGTGTTCGGCGACGAGTTCACGGAGATAGCTTCGCGAGGCGTTTCGGCTGACAATGGGGCATCAGCGGCCGGCTTCGCCTTCACATCGGCCGCCGGTGGGAGCACCCTGACGGCCGTGGCCGAAGAAGCCCCCCTTGACGGTGACGGAGCGGAAGAAAACTTCTTGACAATGGAAGAAGCAAAAACGAAGAAAACGAAAGCAAAAAAGCCGACAACCAGAGCGCGTGGCAAGGCCCCGAAAAAGCTCACCAAGAAGCAGCGGGAACTCATAGCCAACGCGCTGCCGGTGAACGAACAGACGTTCATCATCACGCCGCTGGCATTCACCTACATGAGCCAAGACTACTCGGCGATGCAAAACAAGGTGGTCACGTTTATGCTCGAGAAGTTGCAGGATGTTTTGCACAATCTCATCTCCCGGAAGATCACCGACATCACCAAGTTGTCACACATTCAGGAGGGCGACATACAGAACGACCACGGCGTGTCACTCAACCTTTATTTCAAGGATTTCGCCGTCAACAAGAACCACTATCCCGAACTCCGCAACGCGCTCACGGCACTCGCCACGATACCCGTGCAGATACCTTACAAGAGTTCGGAGGGGCGGAAATACAAGCGCGTGACCAATCTTTGCGATGTTTATATTCCCGAAGATGTACACAATCCGTATGTCAACATCCACATGGATGAAGACATTGCCAAGGCATTTATTTCCGTGGAATTGGGCTATCATCTGCTCGGAAAAGACACCGTCTACAACACGCGCAACAAATACACGCAACGCATTTTCCTCCTCATTTCGGCTTGGCTCGACAAGGGGACGGTGACTTTTTCGACCGAATATTTCCGTCAGATACTCAACATCGACAAAAAATACAAGGCCTTCCGGCACGTCATCCAGCGCGTTTTGCAGCCCGCCCACGACGAACTGAAGGAGTTGGCACAGCTCGGATATTGCAACTGTTACTTCGAATATGAGAAGATTTATAACGGTACGCGGCACACGGGCGAGCCCGATTCCATCAAGTTTTTGATCTACAAGAGTCCGAAACTGGTGCAGAGCGAGAACAGCTACGACGAGACCGGACAGCGCGACTACTTCGCCGACATGCTCGTGAGCCACTTCAAGTTGCAGCGTTCGAAGGCGCAGGAGCTTTCAAAGTTTCTCACCAAGGCCAACTACACGGCCACGATGGGCAAACTGATGAGCCTCGAAGCCTATCTGAAAAAACAGGGGGCGGAAATCAAGGATGTGCCTAGCTATGTGGTGAAGAGCTTCGAGAACTTCTTCCGGGAGGATGCGAGGGGGAACGTGCAAAATTAAAAGATTCAAAGATTTAAAAATTCAAGAATTGAAAGATGCAAAGATGGCAAAGTTTTCTTGAAGGGGCGAAGCGTCTTGTGTCGAACAGTAGGGGCAGTGCCTTATGCCTGCCCGCACGCCCGGCAGGGTGCATAGACATAAAAAATAATGTTGAAATAGAAATGGGATGTGCAGGCCGGCAACGCAATCGGCCACATCCCACGAATTTGAAAGACAGAAAGGTGTAATGATGACAATGAAGAAGCAAATTACCAACCGTTCTTGGCAGGCTTTCTTCCGCCATACACTCCCTTCCTTTGGAAGGGCGGGGGTAGGCTTTTTTGCTATATTGTTCCTCCTCATGCCCCTCTGCGCCCGGTCGCAAAACGCTGCGGCCGGCGTCCGCGAGACGCGGCTCATCAACAACGGCTGGCGTTTCGCGCTCGGCGATGCATCGTCGATGGAGCGCGACTTCACCCACGGCACGGAATATTTCACCTATCTCTCCAAGGCCGCTTCCACCGGACAGAACCGCGGCCCCGCCGCCCCCACGTTTGACGACAGCCGCTGGCAGCAAGTCAGTCTGCCCCACGACTGGGTGGTAGATCTGCCCTTTTCGGCCCGCGCCTCCCACAGCCACGGCTACAAGCAAGTGGGGTGGGGCTGGCCCCAAAACTCCGTGGGATGGTATCGCCACCGCTTCTTCATCCCCAAGAGCGACGAGGGGCGGCGCATCGCCGTGCGCTTCGACGGCATTTTCCGCAATGCACAGGTGTTCTGCAACGGCTTCTACCTCGGCCATGAGCCCAGCGGCTACGCCTCGGCCACCTACAATCTCACCGAATATCTCAACTATGGCGGTGACAACGTGCTCACCGTGCGTGCCGATGCCTCCACTGAAGAAGGCTGGTACTACGAGGGTGCGGGCATCTACCGCGACGTGTGGCTCGAGAAGACCGGCCCTGTGAGCATCGCCTCCGCCACTTACGACACCGAGACGGGCGCAGACACGGCCACCGTCTCCTGTCAAGTGAAGGTGGGCATCGACCGCACGCTCACCACTTGGACGGGCCCCCTCCGCGTGCGCCTCGACCTGCTCGATGCCCGCGATGCTGTGTGCGCCACGGCCGAGGAGACCCTCTGCGAGTCGGCCGGCGACCTCTCCGTCAGTCTTGCGAAGCCCCATCGGTGGTCGGCCGATACACCTTATTTATATAAGGCCCGCCTCAGTCTCTATCAAGACGGCCGCCTCGCCGACCGCACCGTGACGCGGTTGGGCCTGCGCAGCGTGGCCTTCGACCCCTCGCGCGGCATGACGGTCAACGGCCAAGTTGTGGAACTCAAAGGCACCAATCTCCATCTCGACCACGCAGGCGTGGGTGTCGGCGTGCCCGACTCGCTGTGGGTTTATCGCGTCAAGGCCCTCAAGGCCCTCGGCAGCAACGCCATCCGCTGTTCGCACAATCCCGCCACGCCCGCCATGCTCGACATCTGCGACTCGCTCGGCATGTATGTCATCGACGAAAACCGCCTCATGGGCACCAACCGCGAGCACCGCGACCTGCTCGAGCGCATGATTTCCCGCGACCGCCACCACCCGAGCGTCATCCTCTGGAGCATCGGCAACGAGGAGTGGCTCATCGAGAGCAGCGGGAAGGGGGAGAAGATTGCCCGCACGATGCAGCAGTGGGTACACGACCTCGACCCCTCGCGCCCCGTCACCTACGGCAATTCCGGCGGCGACCGACTGGTCACCGTGCCCGACATACACGGCTACAACTACATCGTGCAGAACGATGTGGACAACCGCCGCCGGCAGCATCCCGACTGGTTTGTCATCGGCACCGAGGAGACCAGCGGCTGCGGCACGCGCAATGTCTACTTCACCGACTCGCTCCGCGGATGGATGCGCAGCATCAACTATGAGGGCGAGGAGCGGTCGGGTGGCGAGCGCAACGTCATCGAGCGCGGTTGGAAGTTCTACAAGCAGCATCCTTGGGCCGGCGGACTCTTCTACTGGACGGGCTTCGACTACCGCGGGGAACCCAACCCCATGAAGTGGCCCGCCACCGGTTCGCAGTTTGGGCTGCTCGACTATTGCGGCTTCCCGAAAGACGAAGCCTTCTATCTCAAGGCCGCATGGACTCCCGGGCCCGTGCTCCACCTGCTGCCCCACTGGAATCTCCGCGGCCACGAGGGCGACTCCGTGGAGGTGTGGGCCTACAGCAACTGCACCGAGGTGGAACTCCTGCAAGACGGCCATTCGCTCGGGCGCAAGCCCATGCCTGCCGACGGCCACCTCTCTTGGTCCACCGTCTATCGCCCCGGTCGGCTCTTGGCCCGCGGCTATCGCGACGGCCGGCTGCTGCTCACCACCCTCGTGGAGACCACCGGCCCGGCCTCGCGCCTCTCTGCCAAGCCCCACAAGCGCACCCTCCGACGCGACGGACAGGACATCGTTGTCGTCGACCTCTCGCTGCTCGACAGCCGCGGGCGTCTCGTCCCCGATGCCTGCGACTCGCTCCAGTTCGCCGTTTCCGGCCCGGCCGAGATTCTCGGTTGCGGCAATGGTGACCCCGGATTCAAGGGTGTCGAACGCCCCCGCCCCCTGCCGGCCGGTGCCGCCGGCCCGTCTTCCGCCCGGCGTTTCGTCTTCCCCGCTTTCATGGGCCGCGCCCAAGTCATCCTGCGCAGCCGTGAGGGCAGCGGTCCCGTGGTGTTCACCGCCCGTCTGCGTGGCGGAAGGGTCGTGGAGGTGCGACTGTAAAAGTCAAACGGCCAAAAGATTCGCTTCATTCGCAACATTCGCCGACAGAAACAAAACATTGGCGAATGTTGCGAATGAAGCGAATTTGGATAATACAGAGAAAGCGTTAAATGAATGCAAATGGGGACTTGGGGGCGTGTAAACGGTGAGTATGGGCAGAAAGGATGATTTTCTTTGCTTTTCCATTTGACGGTATGAGGATTTTTTTGTAACTTTGCACGCCAAATTGCGAACAAGAGTGCAAAGTCGGCACGGTATTTGTGGAGTCTGTAAAAAGGAATATATAAGAAAGGTAAAAGGATTACATGAGACAACTTAAGATTTCGAAGAGTATCACCAACCGGTCGAGCGAAGCACTCGACAAGTATCTTGCTGAGATCAGCCATGAGCCCATGGTGTCGATCGATGAAGAGACGGAGCTGGCACAGGCCATCCGCAAGGGCGGCCGTGAGGGCGAGCGCGCCAAGGAGAAACTGGTGCGTGCCAACTTGCGCTTCGTGGTCTCCGTGGCCAAGCAGTATCAGCATCAGGGACTCGGACTGACCGACCTCATCGATGAGGGCAACATCGGCCTGGTGAAAGCTGCCGAGAAATTTGACGAGACCCGCGGATTTAAGTTCATCTCGTATGCCGTGTGGTGGATTCGCCAGAGTATCATGCAGGCCATTGCCGAGCAGAGCCGCATCGTGCGCCTGCCGCTCAACCAAGTGGGGGCGGTGAGCAAGATCAATCAGGTGACGAGCAAGTTCGTGCAGGAACACAACCGCCGTCCTTCCATTCAGGAGCTGGCGCAAATCACGGGCATTGACGAGCAGAAGATAGAGCAGAGTCTCAATGCCGACTCCCACCACATGAGCATCGACGCGCCTTTCGCCGAGGACGACGACAACTCGATGGCCGACGTGCTGGCTTCGGGCGACGACAGCCGCACGGACAAGCAGGTGGACTTCGAGTCGATGGCCAGCGAATTGAACAATGTGCTCAAGAACGTGCTCAAGGAGCGCGAGATACGCATAGTGAAAGAGTGCTTCGGCATCGGCTGCCACGAGAAGGGGCTCGAAGAGATAGGCGAAGAAATGGGGCTCACACGGGAACGTGTGCGCCAGATTCGCGAGAAGAGCATCCTCAAGATTCGCGAGAGCGGCAATGCCCGCATCCTCATGAAATATCTGGGCTGAGCCCTGCGGGAGCTTGTGGGGCGGCCGGTTGGGTCATTCCACAAGTTCCACTTCCTTGTCGGTCATGGTGACGAAATGCAGTTTGCGGGCCATGCCGAGCAGATAGAGTGCATCCTTTTGGGTGCAGCTATATTGGTTTTTCAAACTCTCCAGAAACTTTTTCTTAGACACGGTATGGCTGTGGCTGTCGTCAAAAATGCGACCCACAGCCTTTTTCAGTTCGTCGGCGTTGTAGTGGATGTGCTTCTTGTGCAGGAAGTTATAGACCACGAGCCCCAGACAGGCGGCTATCAGCAGAATGGTGATTAGTGTCGTATGATCCATGGTGGGTAGGTTTTGGTGGTGTAGTATAGATTGTTGTCGGGTGTGCAGAGCATACCTTCTGTCGCAAATATATGCTTTTTTTTGATATGTTGTCGCCATAAGCGGCAACTTTTTTGTTTTTTTGACAGAAGAGGGGGGAGGAGGGAGGGAAGAGTTGTGGGAGCTGTCTCTTATACACATCTCCGAGCCCACGAGACATGCGCAGATC